>Ga0325414_1002788_pt1 | contig 17931 bp, 8 predicted proteins | sample PopdelMetagenome_8_FD_206183 | JGI IMG/M metagenome (GOLD analysis project Ga0325414, IMG submission 206183) | Populus deltoides microbial communities from Bellville, Georgia, United States - Leaf-PdKOR-R3 | ecosystem: Host-associated > Plants > Phyllosphere > Phylloplane/Leaf | place: USA... | reverse complement strand
AAGTATTTTACTTTGATTTTATAATTTTTAATGAAATTTAATTTAGCTATCATAGTTTTAATTAGTACTATATATATTTAGCTTAGAAAATTAAATTTAAATGAAACAATTGCAATCTATAAAATATTATACAACTAGCAATAATTAGGGGTGAATTGAATGTTTCAAAACATTAGAGATAAATTAATAAACCACCAATAATTTTGGAGAGAGATGGATATTGGTTTTATATAGTCTGTTTGAAGTAACTATCTCATGCAAGGTTGTCAATTCTGTTTTGTTTCATCCGGAATAACCGAAACATTCCATACCAATTCAAAAAACGGAATAAATTTCATTTCATTTTAAATCTCGGTCTGTTCCGGATTTTTCAACTAAATTCCGCCCGGAACGTTCCGGTTTCATTCCATATGTTCCGTTCCGCTATTGAAAAGCCATTGAATTAAATTGAACCTTGTTCAATTTAATTAATTAAACCACCCAATTATAAAAAGCTATTTTTCATTACTATTTTTAATAACAATGATTTTAATAATAATATTAAAAATTATTATTACTATTTTCATTAACAATGATATTAATTTTTTAAAATTAGATTTATCACTAATATATATGTTTTATATTCATGTTGTTTTTTTCGTGTTTATACTGTGTAAGAATTTGAGCAAAACAAGGGATGCTTTAAATTCAATTAACCTTGATAACATTGACCTAACTTTATATTTAAAATATTTGTATTAAAATATTTTACTTTCATAATATTTTGATATTTTGTTTAAGTTGAATTACTTTAAGTTAAAAATCTATTTAATCTTGACTATTTAGAAATATTTTAAATTTTAAAATTATATTTGTTTGGCATTGTGTTTGTATTACATAATTTATAATTAATTTATCTTGACTTTGAATTATGTTTGTTGAATATATATGAATAGTATAACCCCAAAACAGCACGCAAAACACTCCGAAACTAAAACATTCTATTCCAATTGAAAAAATAAAACATCTACCGAAACAGAATTGACAACCTTAATCTTATGAAGTATTTATTTGTTTGAAGTATAGTTATAAAACTTGTAAGAGAAGTCATTAACAATGCTTGAGTTATAGATTAGAAAGGTTAAATCAAGTTATAATTTTTTTTTATTTTTTTGTTTTCAAATCGTTAGATAAATTAATGTTAATTTTTTAAAAAAAATTATTATGATATATTTTCAAATAAAAAATACTTTATAAAATAACAATTATTACACTTTCAAATACTTTTTTAATATGTTTTTATTCAACTTTTACTTTTGAAATCTATATTTGTTTTATTTGGAAGTAATTAGTAACAATATCCAATTTTAACTAGCTTTGCAAATAAAGATTTGTGCTTGCAACGTAAGACTTAGATCTTAGTCTCTCTCTTTTTTATATATATATAAAAAAACAAAATCAAAAATCTTTAAGTCTAAAGTACACTAAACAAATAAGAAGTTGTGTTCATATTGTAAGAGATAGGATAAAAATAAAAATAAAATAAAATATTGGCGTATTAAACAAAAACGATGTCGTGTGCATTCTAAAAGCCTTAACTACCCAGCAAAATGCAACACGTGGCAAGACCACGAAAAGTAAAAAAAAAACACTGCTGGAAAGTGATTGGTAGACAAGATGGCACTCGTGTAGTGCACGCGCAGGGAGACTTTTGCACAGCGTTTTGAAGGGTAGTCAGTGTCTACTACTCCGCCTCCTCGCATTTCTCGGTCTCTACAGTTGTTCTCATTTCTTTCTCCACTTCTTCGTCTTCCAATGCTATTTTAATAATAATAATAATAATATTTCTTTCAATTGAAGAAAATAAATCAAAATCTGATCAGGCAGAAGATTAGATGGGGACATTAGGGAGAGCAATCTACAGCGTAGGATTCTGGATCCGTGAAACCGGTCAAGCACTTGATCGCCTCGGTTGCCGGCTTCAAGGCAACTACTACTTCCAAGAACAACGTGAGCATGATTCAGTTTGTTACATTTATATTTTTAGTCTATATTAGAGCGATTTATTTGTTTATTGATTTATTTATTTTTACATATAGTAGATTCAGAAATGGGTATATGGTTTGTAATCTCTATTCTTTGATTAAATAGTATCTAGGCATCGGACGCTCATGAATGTATTTGATAAAGCTCCTGTTGTTGAAAAGGATGCGTTTGTAGCCCCTAGTGCATCTATAACTGGCAATGTTCATGTGGGAAGAGGTTCTTCCATTTGGTACGGCTGTGTTTTGAGAGGTAAGATAGACAACTTATTTTTTGCCTAACATTTTTTATCCATCACAATATAAATTCCCCCCCTTTTCCGTCCTTATTTCACTTCTCATTGATATTTGATTATGTTATTTTTAGATATAATGACGTCAAGTTAGAAGTGATAGCTTCGTTCCGTAGGGTATTAACCACATGAATTTAGTGAAAGTTAAAGCTTGATATGGGGGCTTAACTCAACAAGATGCTCTAGTTTAAATGATTGCATATTTAGGTCTTGAGATATAGATGAATAACCTCGTGTTCACGGAAGAGCGTGGTCTGCTTGTGTGTATCATATATTGCTGATTCTTGTCCAACCGTGGCTCCATCCGTGCAGGTGATGTTAACAGCATCAGTGTTGGGTCTGGAACCAATATACAAGATAATTCTCTTGTTCATGTTGCAAAGTCTAACTTAAGTGGAAAGGTTTTACCAACCATCATTGGGGATAATGTTTCTGTTGGTAAGTCATGCTCGGTCGCATTCTGAATGTAAATATCATAGTCCTGCTAAGGGCGTCTCAATCAAGGATCTTGGTTTATGATTACAAACTTCAAATGGACAGGTCATAGTGCTGTTTTACATGGATGCACTGTTGAGGACGAAGCATTTGTTGGTACAGGTGCAACCCTGCTAGATGGGGTATGTGTTGAGAAACATGCCATGGTTGCTGCTGGAGCTCTTGTGAGGCAGAATACTAGAATTCCCTCTGGAGAGGTGTGTGAAATTCTCATTGATTTTCTTGATTTTTTTCCCCTAAAGCCTGCAAACTCTTATCCAATCAAATTTCAATTCCTGTTTCTATGGGATTTATGCTTGACATAAAGTATGGCTAAGCAATACAAAATTTGAGTTCCTTGTCATTTGATGTTTAATTTTATTGTCTGTATGGTAAATTGTCACTTTGAAACCTTCGGGTTGACAATGGCAATCATTATTTTGGTTTTATTGATTATGAAGTTTTCTAATTTCTTGGCATAAATGGTATCTAGTGGGAAGATAGAAACAGCTAGCGTGTTTTTTCTAGTAAGATAAATTTCTAATCTCTTGGTTACTCTGGTGAGTAATCAGCTTTGTTTTCTCCCTATTTATGTTGCTGAAGTAATTGTGCGTATCTGGTGGGTCACATATGCAAATGCTTCTCAGTTGAATGTTTCAAAATACTTAAATATTTTGAAGAACCTTCCATGCAGCTACTTCGGCTTGGACTTCTGTATTTTATTTTAATTGTGATATCATGTTGATATGGCCATTGTACACATATTGTTTAGTCAAGTGGAAGGGTTACCTGTGGATTAGAGCCAAAAATTCCTCATTATATGTGATTCTTATTGTACTTTTTTTTTTCATTATATTGCTTAGATGAGATGTTGATTACTGGTCAAGTGATCTCTTTGCTGTCAGGTGTGGGGAGGCAATCCAGCTAAGTTCCTGAGGAAGCTCACAGAAGAAGAGATGGCCTTCATCTCCCAATCAGCATTAAATTATGCCAATTTGGCACAAGTTCACGCAGCAGAAAATGCCAAGGGCCTTGATGAAATTGAGTTTGAGAAGGTGCTCCACAAGAAATTCGCTCGCCGTGATGAAGAATACGATTCAATGCTTGGAGTTGTTCGGGAAACACCTCCAGAGCTTATTCTTCCCAATAATATGATGCCAGACAAAATGCCAAAAGCTGCTTGAAGTTTGGTTATTCCATTGAAGGTTTGTCCTCCTGAGATTCATGTCAACGGATAGTTTGTTATGTGGGGGTTTAAAGAGAAGGCTGCTTTTCATTCCAATAATTTTGGGGGTTGAAGTGCTAAGGTCAAATTGTACTGCATATTTCAGGCGTTTGGCCATGCTCATCCTCTTTGTTTTTGAGACTTGAGTTTCTTATCCTTGAGAGAGAGAGAGAGAGAGAGAGATCAACAGAACACCTTCCGGACCTTATCAAGAAAGCCCTCATGTATTTGTACTTGCAGACCGTAATTGCTTTGCATATATTAACCAGAAATAAAGAATGTGGAATCAGGTGCTTTTGGTCCTGCTTTTCGATTCTAGGGTGGTTCTTTCCACCTCTTTTTGGATTAGAGTTGCTGTGAAATTAACAAAAAGGGAATCACCCTCAACAGCAAATTAAACTTGCTGCTTCCAGGAGAGGGTTATTGTTAATGGCAGAATGAATTTGACATCATCTGTGCTCATAATGACCCGTTCATGATGGCAAACCGGTTAACAGCTAGGGAAATGATGATTGGTTGCTTGCATGATTACAAATAAGGCAATATGTTAAGAAAATGCCTCGGACTAAAATAAAAAAATAAATAAGTTACTGCTATCATTACCTCCTGTTTCAGGGTGTTTTCACCTGTTGGGGCACTCTCAGGGTTCGGTTCAGTAACGCCGTTGGGCTTGGTGTCTTCGATCTTGGAATCTAACTTCTACTTAAGCCCCGCTTATTCTCAGCTTATGGTTGCCAGTTGCCACACCTGGTTTTAAATGGTACAAATTTGTTTTGAAATAATATTTTTTAATTTTTAAGATTTATTTTTAATACTAATACATTAAAATGATTTTAAAAAATAAAAAATATTAATTTAAAATAAAAAAATAATTTTTTAAAAAAATATTCTCAAAACATTAAAAACAAACAGGTTATAATATGCCACTCGTGGTGGTATAATAGGTGTCAAGAAAAAGAATGTATCTATTTGGATTCGGTGCTTGAGGTCCATTCCATGTAAGCCTTGGAAAAAAAGTCTCAAGGAACCTTTCAGCTTTAATTATCTGTCTGTCCTCCATGTAAATTCATTTACGAAACATCCGGCCTGAACCTGCTCTCCCCACTCACCAAATTGTACTTCTACATTTTCCGATTCTTCACCAACAAAACTGTACTCGTTTAATCTCTCTCGTGTGTCTTTATAATTAACGAAACGTTTGGGAACGGGTTGAACTCGTGTTTTTTAAAAAATTAAAATATTTTTTAAAAAAGTTAATATAATTTACATATTTTAGATCGTTTTGATGTACTGATATCAAAAATAACTTTTAAAAAATAAAAAAAATATAATTGGCGTGTATTTTAACACGAAAAATTATTTGAAAAGCACCCGCAATCACACTGTCAAATACATTCTCCCATACTTATCACACCTAACTGGGCTATGCCTTAATAACTCCGAGTTAATTACTTGGATTTATTTTAAAATAATATTATTATTTTTTTATTTTATATAAAAAATAAAATATATTATTATTAAAAAATTTCTTCAATTTTATCCGGTTACATTCGTTTAGTTTTAATCTGATCAACTGTATCATTCTTACTATATTAAATCACATTAACTACTTGACTAGGTAAACTTAAAAAAAAACTCAACTTGGATCGTACTTAAATCAATTTATCTGAATTGATATCAAATTTAATAACTATTATGATTAAAATAGCCTCAATATCCAAGAGTGTAACGTGTTGTGCCCCCCACTACTAAGCATGCTGACAAAGAATGAAATAAATGAATAGAATGCGTCCCATTCTACTTAGTCCATGCAGGTGTGTGTGTGTCATCTACATAATAAAATATTATAAAAAAAACTAAAAATATCATAAATGAAGAACATATAAAGATATATGATAAAAAAAACTTAAATCCTACAAATCACAAAGGAGAAACAAATGTATTAATTTTAAAAACCAAAGCGTGTTAAATAGATGAAAACATCATTAAGAACACACAAAAACATAAAATAATAAGTTTAAATTCAACAAACTAAAAAAAAGAATTATATTAATTATAAAAAAAAACTGTTTGTGTTTTTTTTTAATGCATGTGGAGTAAATAATGAGTAAGGATACAATGTACATGATCATCATAATCAAATTATGTATAAAAAAAATGCAAGCATCATAAAAAAGCACTAAAGAACATAAAATAATAAATCTAAATTCAAGAAATAAAAAAAATAAACATATTAATTGCAAAAAAAATGTGTTCTATGATCAATACAGTCAAATATTACTAAGATTTTAATAAATATTTTAATATTATTTTCGGGTAAATATTATATCATGTCAGAAAGGATTTTTTTTTTTTTTTGAAAAAATCATAATTTTCTAAATTAATGGGGGGCAAAAAAACCTTGAGCCATTCACGCAACAATGACTAGTCTAGAGAAAAACTCATTTTCCTAGGTGTTTTGGCTGTCAGTGTTTGGCACTGCATTTCAAAAATACTTATGAAAAAATTTAAAAATTTTTTATTTTAGTTTTTAATTTAAATTAATATATTTTTGATGTTTTCATATCATTTTGATGTACTGCTGTCAAAAATGATTTTTATGAAGTCCCTTGCTAAACCCGAGTTATATTGCTAAACTCATGATCTAGGTTATGAGACCGTGATAACCCTATAGAAAGTTAATTGAAGAAAATTATGAAGTCCAATTGATGCGAATCTCATAATCATGTGGTCATGCAACTCACACGCAAAGATATCAATTCCCGGAAAGCCAGGTAAATCAGGTTTGATAGGAGTGTAACACAAAGATAATATGTACCTAGGCACCAGCACTATTAAAAATGGAAAACCCCCACCCAACGAATATTGATTCACGAACGAGAAGTATAAAGATGACGCCACGAAGCTAGTTATTATTCGATAAGTCGTTTTTAGTTCTTTAGAGAACCATAGAAGGGAGATTATCCCACCAACACACACACACACACACACAAAGTGCGACAAACAAGAAATTTTATTAATTTGAATTGTCTAGCTTACATATATGGTTATACTTTTATTTATACTAACTCTAGACTTAAATAAACCCTGATGGAACCCTCTTATGTGAACTTATACGAGGCTCACTTACAATTGACCCAAATAAATAATAATAACCCAAAGATTAAGAAGAAAATAATAAAAATCCAAAAATTACTATCCTAAATATGTTAGAATCAGATTTGTCACCCTTAAGAAGTTCCAAATAAACTAGAAGATTTGATTTGAAGGTAGAATTTAATTCTGAAATCTTCTTTCCTCGTTGTAGCTAGCATGAATAAGAAATCTTTGTAAGAAAAGGATTTTGAAACATTTATGAATCCTTAACACACTTGGAAACTATATTACAGCTCATTAAAGATCTTTGCAGAGCTATGAGATTCCCAAAATAAGCTGTCATATCCTTGTAGAAAAAGGATCATTGTCAAATAGGAAGTCCACAAGTCAAAAGGAGGTAAATAACAAAATTTAAACAACCTCTGTTGACTTGTATTGTGATGCCTTCCCGAACTGCAATTGACTTGAAATTTTAACCCAAGGTAGGAAAACATGTCAGGAAACTCCACGTAAAATTTTAACCCGATCCAACAGTCGGATTAAGAATTATAACTATTACCGTAAAACTGGATAGTTGCATATTTTACATCAAAATCCGAATTTAACCTTGCCTGGATCATATCACCAGTCCTTAATCAACCCAATATTGAAGGATGAAGTTGGGGAAAAAAAAGTCAATGAAAAAAGGACAAAAAATTAACCCAAGTCAATAAGAATTAACTCGTCAATTCCATGACTTAGGTTAAGAGACTAAGATAACCTCATAAAAAATAAATAAAAAATCAAACCCTAGTTAACACAAGCTAACCTGCAAAACCCGTGATTCTGGTCAAGGGATTAGGATATTGAATTATAAAAAGCAAATTATGAGGCTTAATTATCAATTACATACATTGTTAAAGGATAAAAATCAGAAAAAAAATCCAATATAAAAAAGACACAATAAAATAATTTTAGTTAACCTACCAAACTCATGACTTAGGTTATGAAATCAGGATAAATTCATAGAAAATAAACTAAAACAATCATGAAGCTTAATTCCTAATTAACTCAATATTAAAGGCTAAAATTGAAAAGGAAATAAAAAAAACTCGAGTCAACTCATAAAACCCGCAACACGAGTTATGATACTGGGATAACCATATAGAAATAAAAACACAATAAATTATGAAGTCTAATCTCTAATATACTAAATGTTAAATGATGAAATGAGATAAAAAGAAAACACAGATTAAAAAAAACAAAAAAAACTATTGTAATTTAGCTTACAAAAGACAGCAAATTATGAAGTCTAATTTTCAATAAACTAAATGTTAAAGGATGAAAAAAAATACCAATTTAAAAAGAAAGCAAAGTAAAAAAAAAAAACACTATTGTAATAAATAATATTTTGCGAGGAGGCGCGTAATGAAAATATCAACTCTTTTAGCTTAAAAAACACAACAAATTATGAAGTATAATCTCCAACAAACTAAATGTTAAAATATAAAATGAAAAAATAATATTAATATTATTGTAATACATAGTGTTTTTGTAAGGTGTTATAGAGTAAAAACACCATCTCTTTTAGATTGCAAAATAATATAAATTATAAAGATTAATTTTTATTAAATTAAACATTAAAGAATAGAATAAAATAAATTAAAGATAAATTAAAAAAATTAAAGTAAAGAAATTATTATAATAAATCGTATTTTATGATGTGATGTATAACGAAAACATCGCTTTTTATTTATTTATTTATTAATGTTAATGTAATGCATTGATTCTCAACACAAAAAGAAATCGTATTAAATTATTATACAAACATATTGATTATGAAAAATTAATTCAATGAATGATGACTTTTCTGATAAAGTGGCGAACATTGGGGGGCCCAGAAGGGTCCTCTGTCTCTGATCTTCTTTCGGCTTTGGTAATTGGTTTTAGCTAATTACAATGGGCCCCGTTTAGGATTTCAATATTTATTTTGTTCCTTTTCTTTGCTTTGCTTTCCTTTGACAGTCAAATTACAGACGCACCCCTTCTTCGTGCAGCGGCAAGCCTCTGGCGTTGTGACTTGTGATTGGTCACCGGATGCCAACAGAACCATGAGTACTTTGGAACAGATGGCATTCTGATAACGGCTTGTTTTCCATTACAAAAATATTTTTGAAAAAATTTTATTTTTATTTTATTATTTTTTAAATTATTTTTTTTATTTTCAAATTATTTTCATATCTTAATATCAAAAATAATTTTTTAAAAATATATTATCTTGATATATTTTCAAGAAAAAATACATTAAAAATAATAATTATTACAGTAATAAATATACAATAATCCTTCTTTTTTGAACTCTAGGAAATGCTCTTGGGAATGATTTTTTTAGTTCCCACGGCTACATTTTGAAGGATCATTTTAACTAAAAAAATATTAAGCAATTAAATGTAATTTATATTATTATATATATAAAAAAATTATTCCATGAGAGAAAGAAACACCCACTGTGGGCAAGACCGGGGACAAATGCTAAAGTAATGAAACTAAAGAAGATACTGACATTGTTTACCCGAATTACATTCTGAGTCCATCCGTTTAATTGAGAGAGAGAGAGAGAGAGAGAGAGAGAGGAGGCATCCTAGAAGGACAAGACTGATAGGAGCAAATCTTCAAAAACAAGGCAAGCATGATTTTCTGATTCATGGATGTGTTTTGCAGACATTATTCTTTTTTTAAAAATATATTCAATTCATAGTATATATTCATTGTCTTACTTGATTTCTCAAAAAGTGGAAGTCATTCTGTTTGTTCTTATTGTCCTTGAGCTTGGTTCAAGCAAAAAGCTGAAGCCCAGCTAGTTTCTACTACTTTGCCACTTTGGTTACTTTTATATATATATATATATATATATATATATAGAAAGAATACTCTAAAACGCGTGGGTTTTTAGCAGCTGTGTTTTTTTTTTTTACATGTTTTTTTACCCAAAATTGATTTCTTCTTCTTTTTTTTTTCTTTTTTTTTAAATTTTTTTGTTTCAAAATTATCTTTACTAATTTTTTTAAATATTAAGCTGGTTGAAAATTTAACTATGTAGTTTTTTAAAAAAAAACATTGTGGATTGTTATAATATTCTCATACATTGTTTTCTTTTTTTTATGATTTCTTTATTCATTTTTTTTCTTTTCAAAATGGCCTTTGTAGATTTTATTTTTTTTATATTAAGTTGATTCAGAATTTAACTTTGTAGTTTTTTTTTTAAAAAAAACAATATGGATTACTATAGTGTTCCCCCTACATAGTTTTTGTTTTGCTGCAGTGTTTCCCCATATATTTTTTAAAAAAATTATCTTTATCGAATTTATTTTTTTAATATTGAGCTGACTGATAATCTAGCTTTAGCTTTCCCCATGTTTTTTTTTGTTTTTTTTATTTTTCTTTTTTTTCATAATTGTCATTTTTTACATATTTTCTTTCCTTTTGTTTTGTTTTTTTCAAAATTATTTTTGTTGATTTTATTTTTTTACTATTGAGCTGGTTGAAAATTTAGTTTTTTTGTCTTTTTCTTTAATAGCTTTGCTCACATGTTTTTTTTTCCGCTTTTGTTTCCTTTTTTGTACATTTTTTTTTTCATTTCTTTTACCCAAAATTGACTTTTTTTTTTTTTAGATAGCCTTTGTCGATATTTTTTATATATTGAGCTGGTTGAGAGATTAGCTTTGTAGCTTTTTTTAAAAAAAAAAAATACTATGGATTACTACAATGTTTCCCTTACATGGTTTTTGTTTGGCTACAGTGTTTCCCCCACATGTTTTTTTTTTCAATTATCTTTGTTAAATTTATTTTTTCAATATTGAGTTGGTTAAGAATTTAGCTTTAGCTTTAGCTTTCCCCACTTTTTTTTCTTTTTTTTTAAATTTTCCCCGTGTTTTTTCATTATAATTATAATTATAATTAATATTATATTGTATTATATTATATAACTGTTTTTTTCTTTTGTTTTTTCTTTTTATTTTTTTAATGAATTTTTTTTGTTTGATTTAGTTTGTTAATGTTAATTTTTTTTATTTAGTTATCAGATTTTCATGATACGAATCTCGGGTTTGATGAGTTAACCTGATTTGACGAGTTATTTTTTTCATTTAGTTTAGTTTGTTAAAGTTAATTTTCTTTCTATTTGATTATCAGACTTTCATACTTTCATAACACGTATCCTGGGCTTGATGAGTTAACTTGGTTTGATGGGTTAACCCGGTTAATTCTAAGTAAACCCGTCATTTTTTTTCTATTTAGTTATCAAACTTTCATGATGCAAATCTCAGGTTTTACGGGATAACCTGGTTTAAAAGGTTAACCCAATTAATTTAATGTTTTTTTTCTTTAATAGTTTTTTCCTTCCTGTTGATTTTTTTCTTTATTTTTTTAATTAATCTATTTAATTATCACACTTTTATGACACGACCTTATAGTCAAACCCACATTCAGTATTCTTGGGTCCGGTGTTACAACCAGACTCACTTAAACTTGGATCATGCAAGTTTAATTTTATTATTAATATTATAAATATTACTCTTAGGTCAAGCATTGCAGCCAAACTCAAGATTTTTGGGTATAACTTTGCAGAAAAACCCAAGATTTTTAAATTTTTATTTTTTTTGAATATTTTTTATGCAAAAAAAACTAACCCGTGGCATCGCGCGGGTATCAAAGCTAGTATATATATTAAAGGGCGTGGCTAAATCATTTTGGGCCCACAAAATACTATTTATGGTAGTGTTTTTTTTTAATTTAACCCTTCAATAGCCTAATTTTCTTTCTCTTATTTTTTTTAATTTTACTATTTAATATTTAATTGTTTTGAGAATTTTGCATTGCACTACTTTATTTTTATTTGCAGGTTTACAGGTTAACCCGAGTTGACTCAAGTTGTTTTTTTCATACTGCTTTTTTCTAATTTATTTTTTTTCAATTTCATCATTCAACATAAGATTAGTTGAAAACTGGGCTTTGTAATTATTTTTATTTGTTTTTAATGGAATTATCTTGATCTTATGACCTCGATTATATATTTGGCAAGTTGAATCGAGTTGAGCTTGTTTGTTTTTTGGGTCATTTTTAATTGATTTTTTTTCAATTTCATTCTCCATCAACACAATCTTTTTTATTTAGTTTTTATTTTTTAATTTTATCTTTTAATATTTATTTTTTTAATTGGGCTTCATAATTTTTTGTGGAATTATCATAGTCTCATGAATTTATTTTTTTCTCTTGATTTTACCCTTTAACATTGGATCTATTGAAAATATAGCTTTATAATTTTTTCATTTGTTTTTTATGAAGTAATCTTGATCTCATGAATCAGATCATAAATTTAATATATTAGCCTGAGTTGACTTGGTTGTTTTTGTTCCTTTTTCAATTGATTTTTTTATTTCATCATTCAACATCGAGTTGGTTGAAAATTAAACATCATAATTTATTTTGATTTGCTTTCTATAGAGTTATCTCAATCTCATGATCTGTGGTGCAAGTTTGGCAGGTTAACTCGGGTTGGTTAGGGTAGTTTGTTTGTCTTTTTAAAAATTTAATTTTTTTTTCAGTTTTGTTTTTCAAAATTTGGTTGATTAGGAATTGACCTTCATAATTTATTTTGATTTATTTTCTATAAGGTTATCACAGTCTCAAGACTTAGATCTTAAATTTGACAAGTTAACTCGGGTTGATCCAATATATAGTAGTCTCAATGTTTGAAAAACAGTGTCATAAAATTTATCAATGTATCAATATTTTTTTAAAAAAATATCGTCCAATATGTTGAGTTTATGATTAAAATTTATTTTATTACAAAACATGTTATCAATGCTTAGAAATTTTTCTTTTACTTATAAAATTATAATTTGACCTGCAGTGCATCACATGCCAATAATATAGTAAAATATTAATTTAGAAAAATAATTATATAGAAAAATCAGGAACCTAGAAATTAGAAAATTAACTTTGAATCCCTATACATGAAATCAAGAAATATCAACATTTCCCTTCATGTTGGTGTATAAATATCATACATGCCCAACTTGCTCTACTTGCAAATTGCTTTAGTGTGAATGCCATCCAGTTAATCCTTAGATTTGATCTTAGGAAACTTTACAAAATTTTTATCCAACTTTTTCTTAATGAAGAATCTATTTATCTATATGCTTTTTGTATGATCATGTTGAACTAGATTATAGGCAATATCACATCTTGCTTTATTATCACAATATAATTAAATTTGTTGTCTTGATAGATAACCCAAATCCTATAATAAAAACCTAATCACAATACTTCATAAAGTCCAAAAGTCTTGTATTTTAATTCAGCTTTCGCACTTGAACAAGCAACAACACCTTATTTCTTATATCTCCATGTAATGAGATTACCATTTATAAAGGTTAAGTGACAAGAAGTAGATCACTTACCATCTACTAATGCAACCTAATCATCATCAACATATGCATATATGGTTTAATAATTTTGCAGTTTTAATGAAAAAAATTCCCTTTCCAGGTATAACCTTCAGATCAAAATATGCATTACTGTATTCATATGTTGCTCTTTTGGATTATGCATCAATTAACTAACAATACTCAATGCAAAAGCCAAATCTAGTCTTGTGGGTGATGTGCATATTAATTTTCATACAAGTCTTTGTTATCTTCTTTAATTAGCTGGTATTTAATTGGACTCAACGTATAACTTTAGACTATCTTCTACTAGTTAACATGCTAATATGTCAGTCTCTTATAGAAGATCTAAAATATATTTTTTTTAAGATAGAAAAATTACTTTATAAAATCGGAACACTTCAATTCCAAAAAAATATTTTGAAATATCTAGGTCTTTTATTTCAAATTATTTATCTAAGTAATTTTGTAGAGCATTCCTTTATTCAATTTTATTTTTTGTAATCAGCATATTATCTTCATATATATTGAGTGTTGTAATCTTACTCTATTTTTTCTTCAAGAACAATATATGATCTGAATTGCTCTAATGGTAGCCTACGACTATCATAGGTTTTATAAACTTTCCAAACCATGCTATTGGAGATTGTTTCAATTTATATAACAATTTTCGCAACCTACACACTTTCTAATTTTTTCATTTAAGGATCATTAACCCTGACAGAAGATCCATGTAGACTTTTTCTATTAATTCACCATGTTGAAAGGCGTTATGCATATCAAATTATTTTAATGACAAATCAAGTTCACACCTAATGACAATATGACCCGAACTATATACATTTTGGCTAAAGGTGTAAATGTCTCTGTATAATTGATTCTATAGGTTTGAGTTTAACCTTTCACCATCTATCTTGTTTTAAAACATTAAATTGTGTCATTAGCCTTGTACTTTATTATGTATATCCATCGGTATCTAACTGGTTTCTTTATTAGTGGAAATTCAACACGTTCAATTTCTAAAAAAATTCCATCTCTTCGTTTATAGCTGTTTTCCATCTGATTTAGGTAGGTGTCTAACACATTTTTAGAAACATGTACATAAGATTATTGATTTACAAATGATAGATTTGATTAGGATAATAATGATTAGACATATAATGACTCATAGGATATTTTACTTTGCTATAAAGTTTGGGTTCATATGTGGATTTAAAAATAAATTTCTATGCTGATATGGTAATTTTCTAACTGACTCATATACTAAGTTAGGAACATCCTCAATAATTGACTATTATGATATATTATTTATGAGAGATTCTAACTCGAATAAAGTATTTGTTAGAGTAACATCTTTAGCTTTTAATTGTTCATCACCATTTTGGTATGAAATTATACCATTCAAACCCAATCCATCTTTTATTATTATTATTATTATTATTTGGTCTAGCTTGAGAATAATCACTCCTGGAATCCAAATTTATGTCAAGAAAATCATAATCTAAGTCTGAATTTTCTTTTGATACTCTCCTAAAAGTTCAATTTCGGAAGAAACATACATGATATATTCATGAAAAACAACATTTACTATGATAAATATTTATCGAGTTTGAGGATGATAACATCGATATCATTTTCAATGATTAGAATATCCAAGGAAATTATATCATAACATTTTAGGATTGAACTTGTTATATTGGTATTAATGAAGGTGTACAAACACAACACAACTAAAACATGGATGGTAAATTTAGGACTGCTAAGGCCTAAAATGCTTGAGTGAGAGCCTAAAATAGACTTCAAGATTCAATAGAGTTTGGGGGTACCTTATTGATATAATATGCTTTAAAGGCAAGTGTTTCTCCCTAATAAGATAATGACATATGAACTTCTATTAATGAAGTACAAATAACCTCTAACAAGTGTTAATTTTGTGCTCAATAACCCTATTTTATGGGTGTATTAGAACAAGTAGTTTGATAAATAGTTTCATATACTTTCAAATATTTTTGAAGTTTAGAACTATGATATTCTCCCTTATTATCACTACGAAGAGCCTGGGCTAGTGCCTTGTACAAGATTCAATATTTTTATAAAACTTCTGAAATCAAAAATTCACTTCACCTTTAGATTTTTATCAAGTCAACCTAGGTTATCATGGTACAATCATCAATAAAGGTAACAAAACAACATGATCTACCCAAAGTAGCAACTTCAAATGAATCCCAAACATCAAACTATATAATCATAAATGAATATAAGCTCTTACTGAAAACGAAGCATGTTGAATCTTTGCTAATTCACAGACATCACATCGAAAACTAAAAACATCAACTTTTTTCAAATAAACTTGAAAATATTTTTTTTAGATAATGAAAAGAAGCATCCCCAAATATCAATGCCATAACCTAATTTTAGTCTTCTTCTTCTTCCCTTTGGAGCAATCCATTATTAAAGCTTGAGGTAACATGTCAAAACTATTTGATGTTAAGTCTAAGTAATATAGCTTTCCTTGCTTAATATCATAACCAATTGTCTTCCTAGTCCTAATGTTTTTAAGCATATAATATTCACACTAGAAAATTACCACTCAAGATAAAGCTGAGGTTATTAGAGAAACTGATAACAAGTTATAATCTAATGATAAAATAACTAGAACAGAATCTGAATTCAAAGTGTTAGTAAGGGTCAAAGAACCTTACATAATAACTATAAGTAGTATAAATAAATTTTTACGAGAAAGAATTAAGATGTTAGACTTGTCTATAATCAAATTTCATATGATTTGTGACACCATAATCAATTATCAATGCACTATTATAAATAAGGGTAGAAATATTTAAAACTTTACCACCATTATCTCTGTAGTTACTCCTAATGTTGAAGTTTTTTTTAGCAACACCATCTTTTATCTAACTTTCAATAACTATCAAAGTGGATGTCTTATAGAAATTCATCTTTCATGAATCATAAGTATAGTCCTACAATTATAGATTTTCTATAAGCTTGTAACACTATTTTTTAGCATGACCCATTTGATTATAATGATTGCATTTATAAGTAGATTTATTGTTATCATTATATTATTCTTAGATTGGTTAGGCCTAGTCGAGATTGCATTTATAATTCAATCGAACTAGATGATATTTCTCCAACCATTATTTTGGAAAAGTTGTGAATGTTTTAGATCTTTCTATTCATTTTCAAAAAAATCACATGCAAACATAATTATCCGTTTCTCTTAACCTACCATATAGATAATGATTCAATGTGTTTGTATTTTTCCCTAGAGAACTCAAAGACTTAAAAAAAAGGAAAAAAAATAGACAACAATTGTGGACAAATCAGGAATTCAAGGATTTCAAAAGAGCCATGTTTTCAAATAAATAAATAAAAAATCTTCTCATTGTTTTATTGAAAAAATGAAAAAGGTATAATGATTATATATATATATATATATATATATATATATATATATATATATCGAGCTAACTTAAAAAATAAATTAAATAAACTAATAAGCAAGAAATTAATTCTAAATCCCTATAAGTAAATCAAAATTCCCAACACCACACATTCCTTGTACTTACGCCATGCCCATCGTCTGCGAGCACATAAGCACACGCAAGACGAAGGCTTCGGTGTAGTTGTTTTCACTGACTATGGTGGGGCTCAATTTTGTTTTTATTCTGGGCAGGGCCATGGGGCTTATTTTTTAGTCAAATCATATCAGTAGTGAAGTATGATGGTGGCCGGCCGGCTGTGGCCACCCTTTTTTGCCTTCACCGGGAGTGGGGACAGTCAGTGTCACCATCAAAACCTTCACAAGAATGCAGCGATATTGGCATGCATGTTCTTGATAGCCAGTCCACGTAGTTGACATGGACTGTATAGCTGATCATTATAGGTTCTTGAATTTTGAATGCCGTCACCTAATCTTTCTTGCTAGCCCTAACAACCGGTGTTGGTGGGGCGAAAATCAATCACACCCTACCATAGAGTACAGTAAATGGATATGTTTCCTCAATCTTCTTTTTAGATCTCTGTCCAAGTTAATGCTCTGCTCTGTATGTAATTGTGAATTCATCATTTCAATAATGGATTGCACACTCGAGATCTGACCTCGAAGTTATTATTTCAAAATTATCCAAAAAGTTGAGGAAATATATATATATATATATATATATATATATATATATTTATGCATGTGGGGTGTAATCCAGTGCTTTGAAAAACTAATTATCAAACTTTTTTCTCAAGTTAAGGAAGCACTTATGTAATAATTGATTGCAAAGAAAATTATACATGCAGCTGATTCAACAACACACTTTCTCTTTATTCTATTAACTGTACATTGATTTTAATGATTTAGACCATTCAGCTGGTAATTCTCTTGA
>Ga0325414_1002787_pt1 | contig 17932 bp, 24 predicted proteins | sample PopdelMetagenome_8_FD_206183 | JGI IMG/M metagenome (GOLD analysis project Ga0325414, IMG submission 206183) | Populus deltoides microbial communities from Bellville, Georgia, United States - Leaf-PdKOR-R3 | ecosystem: Host-associated > Plants > Phyllosphere > Phylloplane/Leaf | place: USA... | reverse complement strand
ATAACCTTTCGAAGTCATAAGGTCCTCAAATCAACGGTTACAAATAGAGCAGACAAAACACCTGAAACAACACCAACCATCCGACCCTCCACCACACCAATCCCCTACAAACCACCTCACATTTCCACAGTGCAACCGCTCTCCCCCTCTACCCACAAAGCAAACCCTCATCTCTGAAAACTCCCGTCCTCTTCCTCCTCCACTCTTGTACACTCTACCTCCGTCGATGGAAAAACTATAAAAAACACTTCAGGAATAGCCCATTTCAGCAAACAAGTAACTGAGTTTGAGTCACCGAGCTGGCCATGGTCTCGTTGACAGTGACGGGCTCCTTTGTATCTAAATTATCTTCTTCTTCGAACAGCTCAACAGTTATTGTCTCGACTCGATCTCGACTATGTTCTTCAGTTTGTTTTCCAGGAAACAAGGGGAACTACTGTAGTGAAAGGAGGTTTGGCTTTCGAGTTAAGGCTTACGATTCTTCCAAGAATGACTCTTCTTCTAATAACAATAACTCTGGTGACGCCAAGCCGCCTAATGGTACTATGGTAATTTTATCAATCTCCTGTAGTTCTTGCATGAATTGCTTTACTTTTTAGTGGAAACTGACTGAAATGGAATTTTGGGTTTTCTTTTTTGAAATCAACAGCCAAAGACCAGGAGGGAAATTCTATTGGAATATGTCAAAAGTGTTCAGCCTGAGTTCATGGAGCTTTTTGTAAAACGAGCACCCCAGCAGGTTTTGCTTTTTTTTTTTTGTATTATTATTCTTGGCATCATTTCATTGGCTCTTAGGCATTGCTTCAGTTTCTCTAGCGTCGTTTGTAGTGGAAATATGGATATGAAGCATCCTTGTCATTTTTTTAGGTTGTTGATGCGATGAGACAGACAGTGGCTAATATGATTGGGACTCTGCCTCCGCAGTTTTTCGCTGTAACAGTTACAACTGTGAGTATATTGTGTTTGACTGGGATTGCGCATTTGGAAATTCATGGTTTAGTGTTGAAAACTGCAGGCATTTTGGTATTGAGAGAGGTCGGTTTGGGCTTTTTTGTTTCAGGTGGCTGAAAATCTTGCGCAGCTCATGTATAGTGTTATGATGACGGGCTATATGTTCAAGAATGCACAATACCGGTTGGATTTGCAACAAAGTTTGGAGCAGGTTGCACTTCCTGATGCACAAGAAGAAAAGAAGGTAATTGGTTTGTTGAAATCTGAAGATACAATTCACTGCTATAGGTTTAATGGGTCTACAAGTTTAACATTATCTCTGTCTTAAAGGGGCATATAACTTTATATTTGTTTTGACAAAAAAATATCATTTTTTCCCCAGTATATAAGTAGATGTTATGACTGTTCAGGATGAGCCAGATTATGCACCTGGTACACAGAAAAATGTGTCTGGTGAAGTTATTCGGTGGAATAATGTTTCCGGCCCTGAAAGAATTGATGCTAAAAAATACATCGAGTTACTTGAAGCGGAGATTGAAGAACTCAATAGTCAAGTTGGCAGAAAATCTGCAAATGGACAGAATGAATTATTGGAATATCTCAAGTCTCTTGAGCCCCTAAATTTGAAGGTAAATACAGTTACCGCTTTTTGATGTATCCTGGCTTGGTGCCTCGGTCAATTAATGCAGCTAACAGTTACTGTCAGGTTTCTGCTTGGCGAGATGCACCGCACCCAAGCTAGTTGAGTAGTTTATTATTCTTGCATACTAGTGCCCATTACTTTGAATGCCATCTAAAGAACACTTGTTTTTGCCTTTTCATTTTTGAAAGGTTCAAAATTTTACTTTTGGAATGTTTTTCTTTCATAAAGTAACGAAAGACTAGAAGTGTATAGAAAATATACTCCCGCAACCACCTTGCTTCCCACTTCCAGATTGCCAGACTGTATGGAGTAACTTTGATTTTATTTCCACATTGTCACTTCAAATTGCTTGTTTATGATTATGCAGGATTTGACAAGCAGTGCTGGAGAGGATGCTGTTCTTGCAATGAACACGTTCATCAAGCGTCTTTTGGCTGTTTCAGGTCCCGACCAAATGAAGGTTTCTCTGAAAACCGACTCAAATTTCTTGATTTACTGCTATGAATAGGATAATTAGGATTCGTATTAGTAAAAAGAAAACATGCTCGTTTTTCAAAAAGATTGTTTATGTTAGAGTGGTTAAAGGTTCTATATCTGATTATGAACTAATCAATTTGGATGAATAGTCAAGCATTTCTTCAACCCTTGCAAATAAATGTTTTATTTATTTGTGTTTTTGTGATAGTTGCTTATTCTCAAAAAGGGCATAACCTTATTTACATGAAGAAAGGGGATAATTTAAAGCCATTCGTATTAGAGATTGTGTCCTATTGAATATCTGGTAGTTGCATTTTCTTCCCTGGATTTTATTTGATATCAAGCAAGCATTGACCATATCATTTATGAATTCTCTACCATTCTTAGATATCTTTTGAGCAAGTGTAGTGCATTGAACCTTTCAGGACAAGGCTGATGAAAGGAATTAGTTTTAGATGCAGATACTTCGGAACAATTATAATGTCACTGAATTTCTTGAATAATCAGTTGATTTTTCTGAGCAAACTTAAAGAGCCATGCATTCTTGACTTCGATTCCAATTGCAGACATCTGTAACAGAGACTAGCGCACCAGAGCTTGCAAAGCTGCTTTATTGGTTGATGGTGGTTGGGTACAGCATTCGCAACATTGAAGTCCGTTTTGACATGGAGCGAGTACTTGGTGCACCTCCAAAGCTTGCAGAGTTACCACCTGGAGAAAATGTTTAACCAGTTGCATAGGTGTGCTAATGACTTTTGTTGACCAAGCAGGAGCATAGTGATCTTCATATTGGATTTGATCACGTGGCGGATATTGCTGTTGAGTTCATATCTTGAAGCAGGCTCAATGCCAGTACGATTCTTTTCCCTTGCCACAGGAGATTGGATTTCTAAAATTATTGATAATCCTTTGATCAAATACTAGTTGCAGATTTTGAGTTAAATTTATGTAGTTAAAGATGCTTTTCAGAAGCAGTCATTTTTAAGGAAGTTGAATTATAAGATTGTCAGCAAAATCATTCTCAATATCTGCAATATCATAATTGTCAGCAAAATCATTCTCAACATCTGCAATATCATTATGCATCTTGAAACACCTCTCAATTGCTGACATGAAAAGAAATAGTGCAGCCTCACATGGAGGATCAAAGATCAAGGATCGAAGGAATGCAACAAGATAACTCAGATAAATCTTGGATAAATTAATAAAATAAGTGAACACTAGCTCGTGTTCTTTCCTATACTCTGCTTCGCTCCCCCCCCCCCCCCCCCCAACTTCTTTTCATCCCTGCTGCCGGCATCTAGGCAAACCTAAAAGTATGCTTTCCACTGTCACACTAATGAAAAATTAAATATAAAAATAAATCGAGGGCAGAGCACATACAGATGGGGAAGTTGCAGTGAATCCATGTGACTCAACTGCTTGTAGCTTCCCAGAAATCAAGAAAATGAATCGACAATCTGAACCAGAGCTTCATTCCCACGAACAACCATAGCTGTTATTGTTTATCTGATGGAGAAACAGCCACTGCATGATCAAGTATCAAGAATTGGGAACCTGTGTTCTGGGATATGCACGTTTATACAAGCTCATGCAAACAGTGTCACGCTGCTGAAGGATCCCATTGAAAGTGTACTTCATAGCCCTTGAGCATAAATCACAAAAGTTACCAGCAAAAAACTAAAAGATACCACATCATTTATATCATCTGATGGAACATAAACGTGGAATCCTGCTTTGGATGAAAATGGAATTCGATCCCTTCAAAGTTTAGGCTAGATAGACAAAAAAATCATACCATGTGTGCCAACAGGTTCCTTAATCCGACCATGGTGACCACATTTCGTATACACTTCCACAGGCTGCAAGCACCAGTGAAAAATTTTTATCATGGTTAATGGAGAACTAGTTTTCCGATAATAAGAAAAGGTATCTGCTATAGATATTCTGTCACCTTAAACCATCTTACATCCCCTGGGCTATTAAAAAATGCAACTCACGGAGGCTTTCAATTTTGATACTCGTTAAGGGTAACTGCATCAAGAATATAAAGGCATTTCAATAAACAGAGAACATTGATATGGGGAGATGGGGAATGGTTCGCCCAAAACATTAGCTATTATTCATTTTGCACTTGGTGTAAGCAACTGCAGCAAGGACGAGGAGAGCAGGGAGACGGAAGAGATTTTTAGAGATCATCAGTGTCAAGCTGAAGGTCAGGAAATTTGTACCCCAGTTAATACAATCTTCTTCAGAATTATCCTGTCCGGGTCAACACTTCTCAAGGAACCAAAAGAAGCAACAGCAGGGGCAGCACCTCCTGTGCTCTTCAAGACTATCAATGGATGAGGAGGAAAGGAAATCAGAGCATAAATTGATGCAACGGAGAAACATCCTGCATGAAGGAACCTCTCCATCTTGTGCTTGTCTGAAGTCAAATCATCGGTGGAGAATATAGGCCTGAAAAGCAAACAGTGTCAAATTGCAGAAGGCATGCATCTGGACACACAGAAGGGCTAAATTGCAACACTTCAGTAGGCCAATGATATTACCTAGCAACAAATTGCCGAAAACCAACATGAAATACTAGTTCTTCTTTGGCTTTGATAGGAGCATCACAGGTATCATGCTTCTTAATGATGAAAAACATTGAAAAAACATATTGTGAGAGAAATTAAAGTAATGGAGACGATTTCTGAAGAACTGAAAACTGTAAACAGCAGTGTAAACACCAGAATACCTAAAGTGAAGAACATACATCTTGGATTCATGCTGAAAAAGGCCAGATGCCGTCACATGTGCTCTCTTTGCAAGCAAACATAACTTTGAAGCGACAAGAGTAGGTACTTCCTTAATATGAAGCCTCGCGTAGTGGCCTGCTGGTATACAGTCATCCTTTTCTCTTGCTCCATATCCAAGAATTTTGCAAGGACATGTTTTTATGTTGGGCACAGAGGCCGTTTCGTGGTCTTCTAAAAAGCAACTATTTGTTATGTTGTCAACTACAGAAGCTGAATTTATTTCTGCAACAGCTTGTGCTTGTCAGGTTATCTGGTTGGGGAGAATTCTTGAAGAGCTACGGTTCAAGCAAGTTGGAAATACTACAATTTTTTTTGTGACAACAACTTAGAAATCAAACTCTTCAAGAATCATGTGCCATACAGAAGAAGCAAACATATTGATATGAGGTATTATTTTTTAGAAGATCTCAACAATGATGGAACAATCAAATCGATTTACTGTCGAAGTAAAAACCAAGTTGCAGATATACAGGCCTCTCAAGTTGACTATATTTGTGAAGCTACACGGTCTATTCGGAGTTTGTTCACGTGCTGCTGTAAACGAGAAATTTACAAAGGGTTGAATTTATTTTAAACTGATTTATATAGATTTCAGTTTAAAAAAGAGTGTTAAAATTTAAATGTTTTATTTCATATTCATTTATATTTATTGAAAGCTCTGGTCAGTAGCAGGTTTGATCAAGTCTCTAGGAATTTGGTTACTGATTTTCTAGCTGAGAAAATATCTTATATGATACTATTTTATAGGAGTTGTGAGTGCTATGATGTAAAACTAATTTATAGGCCTTTTTTTTTATCAATAAAATAAATAGAGCTTTACCATTCCATATAGATCTCTTTTGTTTTTTCTTAATAGTAAATAAAGCTCTGGATCCTCCCATGGCTAATGGAGGATTTTTGTGAAGTAGGACAACAAAAAAAACCCTTTCCTCCTATTTCAGTCTCTGTGTATAGGGTTTTGCAAAACTAGGGGAGATATTATTTCTGGTTAAATCGAGAAAATAATAAATTTAATTGATTAAATTTTAGATTTATTTTTTAGATGTTATTAATTCGAGTGTTATAAATTTTAAAATTATTAAAAATTTACATGAACATTAATTTTAAAATCTTGAAAAATTAATTGAAGAATGGATAAAAATTTACCAAAACATTTTCAATTAACAAAAAAAAAATACAAACTATATTACTTTGAAGTTTGAACTCCCATGTTTCAATCATATTTTAAAAAAACTCATCTGCTACGAGGCATGAGTTATAAAAGGATTGAGTCAATTTTTTTTTAAAAAATTAAAATTATATTATTTTTATCTATTTTTTTAAATTAAAAACTTAATAATCAAGTGAGTCAAATAATTTTTATTTTTTTAACTTAGACAGATGTAAATCCTAGTCCGACCAGGTCCTATATTGACCCGTAAGGCTTGTCCGGTTATTGAAACAATGGCTTCAATTTGCAGCGGCTATTACAATCTTTCATTTAGAAAATGAAGTTGTCATGTCCAAAACTAAACTTAAGGGATTAATTAATTAAATTATAAAACTTCAGGGGCCATACAATGAAAATCTGTCCTCGTCCTCTTCACCACCAGAAGGCATAAAATATCCAAACCGGATAAACCGACACCTCTCGCTTCCCGTTAAGCCACCTCTACCCTCAGCCTCTCTATCACTCTCTCTCGGAAAAGAGAAACCTAAAATGCTTCTGTTCCCGCAACCTCTCCCAAATCGTTTCCCTTCAATTTCCATAACTTCTCCAATCTTCCACCACCACCACCTTATCCTCCAACCACAACTCTCCGCCACTCCCACCACCACTGCCCTCACCGCCACAAATCTCACCGACTCCTCCTTCCCTTACTCAAAACGACATCACGAAACTTCACAAAATGACATCGAAGACTACTACAACAACGACGACGACATTCTCCCTCTCCAAAGCCTCCGTTACGACTTCACTCCACTCATCAACTACCTCTCCAACAAAATTTCCACTTCCACCGACTCGGACTCCGACTCAGCCTCTCCTACATCATTAGACTCCACCGAGTTCCAACTCGCCGAGTCATACCGTGTAGTCCCTGGTCCACTCTGGCACTCCCTATTAAAATCTCTCTGTACTTCCTCTTCCTCTGTTCCTCTCGCTTACGCTGTCGTTTCTTGGCTTCAAAAGCATAACCTCTGTTTCTCTTACGAGCTGCTCTACTCTATTTTGATCCACGCACTTGGTCAGTCAGAGAAACTATACGAGGCCTTTTTGCTCTCTCAAAAGCAAAATTTGACTCCATTAACTTATAATGCCCTGATTAGCGCGTGTGCACGGAATAATGATATTGAAAAAGCGCTTAATTTGATATGTAGAATGAGGGAGGACGGTTATCCTTCGGATTTGGTTAATTATAGTTTAATAATTAGGTCATTAATGAAGAATAACAGAGCAAATTCTTCGATTTTGCAAAAGATTTACAGGGAAATTGATCGTGATAAGCTTGAAGTTGATGTGCAGTTATGGAATGATATTATTGTTGGGTTTGCGAAAGCTGGGGATTTAGATAAAGCGTTGGAGTTTTTGGGTGTGGTGCAAGGAAGTGGATTGAGTGTGAAAACTGCCACGCTTGTGACAGTGATTTGGGGTTTGGGGAATTGTGGTAGGACAGAGGAAGCGGAGGCAATTTTTGAAGAAACGAGAGACAATGGATTGCAACCGAGGACCAGGGCGTATAATGCACTTCTTAGAGGGTATGTGAAAGCGGGTTTGTTGAGAGACGCAGAGTTTGTTGTTTCGGAGATGGAGAGGAGTGGTGTTTTGCCAAATGAACAGACTTATAGTTTGTTGATTGATGCGTATGGGAATGCGGAGAGATGGGAGAGTGCGAGGATTGTGTTGAAGGAAATGGAAGCGAGTAATGTGCAGCCTAATGCATATGTTTTTAGTCGGATTTTGGCGAGTTATCGGGATAAAGGGGAGTGGCAGAAAACTTTTCAGGTTTTAAGGGAAATGGAGGACAGTGGGGTGCGTCCTGATAGGATATTTTATAATGTTTTGATTGATACTTTTGGCAAGTTTAATTGTCTTGATCATGCCATGGCTACCTTTGATAGGATGTTATCGGAAGGGATAGAGCCTGACACAATTACTTGGAATACACTTGTAGACTGTCATTGTAAGGCGGGGAAGCATGATAGAGCGGAGGAGTTGTTTGAGGAAATGATGAAAAAAGGCTACTTGCCTTGTAATACTACATTTAACATTATGATTAATTCATTTGGGGACCAGGAGAGATGGGACGATGTGAAGAATTTGTTGACAAATATGCGGAGTCAGGGTTTATTGCCTAATGCCGTGACATATACTACCCTTATTGATATTTACGGGAAATCAGGTAGGTTTGATGATGCAATTGAGTGCTTGGATGATATGAAGGCTGCAGGACTGAAACCATCCTCAACTATGTACAATGCTTTGCTAAATGCCTATGCACAGAGGGTAAGTCAACAGCCTTGGCACTGACATCAACTCCATTATATGATTACTTTTTCATGGGATCTTGCGAAATGCTTTATTCATATGGTTACTGATAGTCAGATGATGGTATATTATAGTCATAGTCTTGGCCACATGGACTATTTTCGTTGCAGGTATACAAATAAACTTGTGCATCAAAATATAAGATCTTTACCGGGAATAAGCTATATATCCATGATCATGTGCCTAGATGTGACTTATCATTTTCATGCACACTGTATGGGCAGGACATAGGAGAACATGCTAATATTTTAGATAATTACTGATGAACTTCTACATTACAGTTGCTGTGCACTTGAGATCACTGACACATCATTTTAATGTTTAGTAAGATGACACTGTCAACCTTACCAAGACATAGTTCTGATGCAATTGGGAAGGTTGTGCAGTTTATCACTTGTTTTTATAATTGTGCTATCTTCAATTCACTGGTGGCTTCTAAACTCAGAAGATCAAGCTCAGATATTGGCATGCACAAAGTAGACAGTAAGGAGGTCAAATAAATGCGTTCTATACCCTTTTCTTGCAAATGGGAACTCTGATATACATAGGATCTACTGTTCTGTCCTCCTAATGATCTCCCATTCCATTTTCTCACAGGGTTTGTCTGATCAAGCTGTAAGTGCATTTTGGGCAATGAGGGATGATGGCCTAAAGCCTAGTCTCTTAGCTCTCAATTCGTTGATTAATGCATTTGGAAAGGATAGGAGGGATGTTGAAGCTTTCGTAGTGCTGCAGTACATGAAGGAAAATGTAAGTTGTAGTTAATAGTTACCCACATAGTATCTATTTTCCTTGTTGAAACTGCAATTGTCTTGGCCTCGTATAAAATGTCCGGTGGTCCTCTAACTGCAGGATTTGAAGCCAGATGTGGTTACTTATACAACACTTATGAAAGCTCTGATTCTTGTTGAGAAGTTTGATAAGGTATAATATTCATTATACTGTATGAGAGCTCGCAGACAATGTTTGGAAAATTTGATGCGCTGCCTTTTCTTTCTTGTGACATGTTTGGACAATGATACTGCACCCTTTTGCATTTTGTGCCCATTGTATATCCACCACAACTGTTGATCTCCTTCTTTTAAGGTGTTGCTGACATGATAAGCTGGACCTTGCATATTTCATGGGCTGATAAATTGTTTGCAGCAACCCATATATCAAAAATAGATGTCTCAGTTCTTACCATCAATCATACTTTACCTGCCTTAAAAGTAATATAATCAAATGAATGCATAATTTCTCTTTGCTTCTGCCTAGAAATGAAGCATCATACCAAATACCTGATGCATAGTTTATAACCACTTTGTTAACTTGAAACTGCATAATTATTGCTTGGTGTGTGTCACGCCACATTACTGTTTGCATTTCTTTTTTTTGCTTACACTCCATGTCTGTATCCGAGCTGGAAGTACAGAGCCTTTGAAAGTCGATTAGCAACTAGGTGGTTCACTTTAACATTATAGTGCATCTACTAAGTTCGAGCTTGCATTATAGGATATAATAGAAAGGTCAATCTTTGGGTATGCCATCTGAGATTGCTGTTTATGTCTAACAAACATCTTCGATGCCCTAGCTGTATCGTTACATTGACCTAATATATACCTATCAATCACCCCTGTGGTTCTATATGAAGATAGTCGACCTGGATGTTTCAGGTGCCATCTGTGTATGAAGAAATGATTTTGTCTGGGTGCACCCCAGATAGGAAAGCCAGAGCAATGTTACGCTCTGCTCTGAAATACATGAAGCAAACACTGGAATAGTAGATGAGAAGCCCAAGCTATCCAGCCATACAAAATACAAGATCGTTATTACATCCGAAGTTGCTTCCCTGTTCAAGGTTTGTGCCTGCAGTCCCTTGTGCTGCCATCATTTTATCATGATTAACATGTTATCCTCCATTAGACGAAATATTCTCATTCTCTAGACTCGATGGTTTTGCAGGAAATGCTTCATACGTGCATCCCCACATAACTTGGAAAGGGTTTCTGCTTCAGGAGCAAATGATTGTCTGCATCCATGAAGAGTCATCTACTTGATATCAAAACACAATCCTGAGGAAACCCCCCCCCCCAACTGTACAGTTCTTAACATTCTTGTCACAGCTCCTGAGTTGTATTCTATAATTGCATCAGTTCCAATCATTCTTTTATCCAAATGGAAATATAGGTACTGCTATTCAATTGAACATCATCCCCCCATGGTGCAAAGATTAGACCAAACAAAAACCACTAATTTTTTCATATGAGAATGGTTTCCTCATCTGCGTCCCCTGTAGCTTGTTGATATACATCAGGTTCAAGGCTGCTGATCTAGAGCAGAGAATAGTTTCTTCGAGGGAAACCAAATACCATAGGAATATTAGCAAATTGTGATCAACAATGCTCTGTGGGAGCTCTTTGAATTCGTCAATGCAGAGGCAAATCATCGAGGAACTGATGTTGAACCATGGGCAAAAAAATGTTTCTATAAGATACCTCAAGATACAATGTCAGATGGACAAGGCTGAGACAATAGGTCTACTTAACTTGCCCTTTGCAATTCTAGAACAGAACATGAACAATAACAAAACTGAGGATAATAAGAAGAGCCTAAAATACGTTCTTATCTCCTGCATTCCAACATCTAGCACCTCCATCTTTTTACCATATCTATTTCTCCTTTCCATTAAGTACCCATCAAGATATTCATCAATGGATACAAACTTGTCCACACCAGACGCCATGGCCTTCGAATGGTTTCCATCTAGCTGGAGCGGTCCCAACTTGAAAATTGTGAAAAAAGCGGAAGACCAGTCATTGAGAACTCTCTGTACCAAAATGAAAATATGATCGTTAAATTTCAATTCTTTTCCATCACCAACCAAATGCTATTTCTGTAAAGCAAAAAAAATAGCAATCCAGTTTACATTGAAGGTAGTAAGATCAACAGGATTGAACATTTTAAAGCAGTCCTTTGAAGAAGCTGCGGTATCTCCGTATATCTGCCAGTTACAGCATACAAAACAAAGGTTAGGCAGAAAGACTGGCTTATAACTTTAAAGCATTTTTATGAAAGGTGTTCATATTTCACAGACCTCGAAGGTGAAAGCCATAGGCACTTTTACAATGTCGTACATGAAATCTGTTGCCGTCCCATGTGCAAGATACCTAAATTAAAGCATTAAAGCATAAACATGTCAAAATCTCAACTGGCACTCCAGACCTGCTGAATAACCACTCTCCAGCAACAAGATCATCTAATTTTCAACATTGTACGGTAAATCATATTCCCTTCAAGTTGATAATATGTGGAAACAGGCAACAAAGGCCCTGGAAGCACTGCGCACATTAGGCTATAACAGCAGAAGTACCCAGATGTTTTACACTAGAATGATACATATGAACCAACTATAATTCAGAAGCCTGGACAATGCAGGAATGGCGACATTTACTAAAATTACATGTTGTTCCTAAAGACATCCCAAAGGAAAAAAAAAACTCCAGACATATCACAAAGCCATTAACATGTCTACGTGTCATTTGTATGCAATGCACTGTGATTAAGTGGTAAGTCCATATGACAGCATGCTTTGCAGAAATGGGAACTGATTGTATATTATTAAGCTCATGGACAGTCATCAGTAACCACTGTCAAAACACTAAAATAGAGGGTGTGGTGTCTCTCTAGAAACAACGGATGGAACTTGAAATTTCTGAATAGAAACAGGTTTGCAGTTTAAGTAATACAAACCCAACAGAGCCTCCCCCTGAGCCAATCATACAATGTTTGTGGCAATGAACATTGTTCAGTTTACTAAGCAATGACCTCATACGTTCTGATAGCACACCATCAGGGGTTGTATTCCTGTGGTCATAAGGCATAAATAATGCCTGAGCAACAAAAGCAAATAAGAGATCATGCAACCCTAAATGAAAAGGGAAAGAAAGCAGTATAAAGAACCAAACAAAGGGTAGAGACAAAATGAAAAAATTTGACAAAACAACGTTTCTTAGGATCAGTTCAGCAATCAATGATAAAGGATATTTACTTAGGACCACTCACCTCCATTCCCGAATGCACATTAACCCATATGTGAGGATCGAACGTTAAGGCGAGTTTCCGCATTATTTGAGCTTCAGGCTCACTAAAAGGACCAGTTCCAGGATTTTCTTCATATGGATCATAGTCCTGTAAATGGGGAACTATTGAATATGAGACAAAGAAACCACATCACATAGGAGGACACCACTGAACTGAATTATAACATTCGTATCCTTCAGTGATAAATACAAGGAGTATAAAGACTTTACTGATTATTCTAAAGGCTCATTTATTGCCCATCATACAAAGATTTCAATTCACTTATTAAATGCACGTACTACTTGAGTCCACCTCAACCTAATGCCCGAGGACATCATCGCAGATGATGAGCATATAACATGTAATGATTTTATGCGAATTAGTATTCCAAGAGTATAAAGTTAATAGGCAGAACAGACCTTCTCCTTTTTTCCCCAATCAACGCTCCAATTCCGGTTGAGATCAACTCCTCTACCTGCCAAAAAGAAAACTTAGCACCACAATTTCTCCAAAAAGTCAAATTAAACCTTAAAATAAACTGCATTACCATTTCTTCTCTCACAAAGATCTCCTTCCTCAACAAGTTTCCGTCCATTCAAGTTTTCCATTGGCACCACCTGCCATGCCATTCAAAAGAAGTATCCCAAAACATCAGCCCGTAAACACCAGTAATACATATATTGCCTCAATAGGTTACATACTTCAATTACATGTGAAATTAATGTCCCACGAAAAATTTTAAGCTACCTTTATGATGAGCTTGTCTAGGGTATTGTTTAAAGAAGCAGCATCTACATCAGGTAGAAACTGTTCCTCGCTTAAAACCGACAAGATCCGAAACGCAAGTTCTGTTGTAATTAGCTCCCTCCCATGTTGCCCGAAACTCTGGAAGACAAGGGAATCATCTGTCAACAAAACCAGCAATTACCAATCACACCAAAATACCAGTATGCAATAACCTAATCCACTACACACCAAATCGAATTCCTTAAATCCAATCAACAAAAACCAATAACTCCTTAAATCAAACAACCTGATGGGTTCTTCCATAAATACATAAACAAATAAAAAAAAAAAAGGGCTAAAAACTTACAAGAAGAATCCGAAACTTTGACCTGTCATCAGTCTCTTTCCTACTTCTGCAATAAGTAACTACAGTGATCTCTGCTTTATAACCCTTGTTTCCTGTTTTAATCGTCTCCGCCTATTATTATTTTTTTATAAAAAAACAACAGCAACCCATCATTACAACCTTAAAAACAATATTAATAGTTAAAAAAAAAACTTTGTATCACCAACAACAAAAACTTACGGTAAGTTTATCTGGGTGACGGTGTACCAATGCCTTTATTTGCTCTAACAAATCAGCACTGCAAAAAAAAAAAAAGAATCAGAATGAAAACTCAAATACTATTTCGTAAGTAAATTTTTTTTTTTTTTTTTTGGGGGGGGGGGGGGAGCATTTTGATTTAGAATTTACCTGGAATGGTAGAGATCGCGATTTATGGAAGTGATAGTGGAATTAGATTTAGCATTGACAAGTGAAGGAGAAGCGAAAAAGAAGAAAAAGAGGAGAGGGAGGAGAGAAGCCATAAGTTGGGGGAGGAGGGATAATTTTTTCCTCTTGATTTATGTGTTGCTTTGTGTTTCATTTAATTTTTTTTTTTTTTTGGCTGCCAGGCCAAAAAGGGCCAAAAAGGGTGATAATAACTGTGATGTGATCTAATTTCAGTGATTTTTGTTTTTTAAAAAAATTATTTGCTTCACTGGCGATGATGATGGTGGTCCTGATGAGGAGAGAGATTTTCTAATCTAGGTCTCCCACGGTAAATGGCCGCACAAACATTATGATATTCATAATTGTTAATTGTAGGATTAATTTGACATGAATTTAATTACGGATTAATCATTTTAATTTAAGATATAATATTTAAAAAAATACATAAAAATATTTTTTATTATTTTTTAAAAAATTAAAATTATATTTTGATTAAATTATAAGATAACTAACTACCCACTTAAACAAGATTAACTTTAAATTAATTTATTTATTTTTATACTGGGCATGTCAATCGGTCTTGTATCAAACCATTTAGCTAAGTAAGGTCAAATAACAATGATGTTAATGTTGTGTTTGGGCTTTATTTTAGTTAATTTCGATTAATCTGATATTTTTGTTATTTTTATTCTGATTTTATATTCAAAATGATAATATCTTATTTTTATAATATATCTAAGACCATAATTAAAATTTTCCAAAATGGCTTCAACTAATGGAGAGAGATTCAATAAATTCATCAATTTAAGTTTAAGTGTCACCTGAATTTAATTACTATTACTAATAGAGATAATTTAATTTTTGGTCTCGATATAATTATCATGATCTTTATAGATATAAATATATATATATATATATATTCATGTTAATTTTAATTTAAAAAAGTTCATAGAAAATTAATGGGTTGATTGACTGACCTGGCAAGTCAGTCAAGTTTTGTTTTTTTTTTTTTAATCTGGATTGATTGACATCCTGAATTAACGTGCCATGCCGGTTCGCATAGCTGCCTTCACTGCCTTTTAGTTGGTTAACAAAATCATCATCGATTTTTGAAATTCATTCCTCACTTCAGTCACCAAGTCAGTAAGTCCAGGCTTGGACTCAGCCACATATCGTGCAGCTGCTATCCAAAAGAGATTTCCCATGGAATTCTCTGACAAGGGTGGTGTAATCTCTGAGCTGGTTACTTGGGCCTTAAGGTCGGCAATGGCTGAGGGATCAAACACAAATCTCCTGGTTATGCACTTTCCCTTTTTGTACATGGAACCCCACATAACAATCGATGAGTCTCCACGCCATGTATCATTTGCAGGGAAGAGGGAACTAGCAATGAACTCAGGGTACACGGTTGCTTCATTACTGCCTCAGGCTGTAGCAGTCCATGCCTTCAGAAACGAGCTCAAAGCAGCACCATCCAGGAACTTGTGACATGTACACATGCCAAAGCCATTGCCACCACACTCAAAGACGTTTTCTTGAACACTAGTCAAGTATACTGCTGCAGTTGATTCCTTCACAATGAGTTCACAGGGAAGAAATTGACACACTGCCAGGAGGTCAGGTTGGCCACGGAATTCATCAAGATTGAAGTCAAGAACTCTGGTTTCCACATGATAGGCCCCTTTGTCGTTGCAGTAAATGGAAAATGAGACGTCTTTGATCTTTCCACCAAGAGGGTAAAATCTGTAGCAGCTCCAGTCTTGTGGGACATCAGGATGGCTAGGACTCAAGTTGTCATTCATGGGATAGAATAAGATGATTGGCTATGATATATATATATATATAGGAAGTTTGAACATGTGAGGGCGTATATGCTCATTTGTCCCTAAATAATATCAAGGGATACTCTTTTCACGGTAAATACCAAATATATTGTAGTGATTTCTGTTTGGACATCAATGTTACGATTTCTCTAGTCTATTCTAGCCGAAGCACCACCTCTGCACAACTCTTAAAATAATGTACTTGTTCTTGGCAAGTGATGAAACATAATTTACAACCTTAAGGTGTGGCAATCCAAGTAAAAACTCCAAATTTATATAATTCTTGTCACAAACTGGCTTATGACGCAGCAGTGCTGCTAACAGAAGCAGAAGAAAGTGGTGGAGACATTACAAGAACCTACTTCTAGATGCTTTTACACTTCAAAACCTGTTGGATGGAAGTTTCCAGGTTCTCCTACCTTGGTAAATCCATCTTAACGAAAGTGATTAACGGCATCACGGCCTTAAATACAGCTTAAGATGATTTAGTTCTGAGCAATCATGTTGAGTTACAAGCCGCAGTAGGAATGCTAGCAACAATTGTGTCACGGGACACAGCTTAATTAAGAAAGATTGTTGCCAGCGTCACTGTCAGTACCATAGCTCTCATGTACACTGCACTGATTTATCGATGTCCAAAGGACTTGGGTTCAAAGATGCAAATTTGAGGAGCTCTGGATTGCCTTCTAAAATAGTCATGTCTTTTTCATCCAAGGTCACGAAAGCTTCTATGCCATCACACCTTGTGTCAGCCAATATGATAAGGTTCATGGTAAGCGAACCTGACACAGCGAAACTGCTAATCCAAACAGGCTTGCCCCATCCAAAATCAGCATCATAGAAGCCAAATCTACACCAACTAGAAAAACCAAGGTAGTCTACTCCATCCTTCGAGCCAAATTCACCTATTTCTTTGAGTGTTTGCTCCGCCAGAGAATTGCCTTTATCACCTTTTATCTGCTCAACAAAGTCAGCATCAATTTTTGATATTGCTTTCCTCACCTCACCAACCAAGTCATTTAATTCGACCCTGGACTTGTTCATGCATTTTGCAGCTGCTAACCACAGGAAATTTCCCATGGAATTCTCTCCCAACTTTGGTTCCATTTTTCTTCGCAGATTCACCAAGTGGGTTAGTAAAGAAGGCCTTTGGGATCCTCGCCATTCTTCTGAGGCTGCCATGATGCACTTCCACAGGAAAGATGAGACCACCTCGACGCGAGTGGGGCACTTCACTCCTAAGCTGGCTGCTTGGGCTCTGAGGCTGGAAATTGATGAGGCATCAAACACAAATCTCTTAGTAACGCCCTTGCCCTTTTTGAACAAGGAACCAAACATAACAACTGCTGAGTCTCTAAGCCACAAATCATTTGCAGGGAAGAGAGAACTGGGAATGAACTCGGGGTATATAATTGCTTCCTTGCTGCCTCTGGCTGTGGCAGACCATGCCTTGAGAAAGGTGCTCAAAGCAGCACCATCTAGGATAAGGTGAGATATGCATATGCCAATAGCAATACCACCACATTCAAAAACATTTACTTGAAAATTAGCAACATGTGTGACTGCTTTCGGAAGGAGTTCACATGGAAAGAATAGATGTACTAACAGGAGGTCAGGCTGCCTAAGGAATTCACTGAGATGGCAGTTGACTTGTGCTTCCACATAATAGGCTCCTTCATCATTGCAATCAATGGAAAGCTCATCTTTGATCTTTCCAGCAAGTGGGTAAAAGTGAGTCAAGGTCTCTGATAGAGATTTTTTAAGCACTCCTAGTCTTTTGGGGACATCAAGATTGCTAGCACCAGAATAGTCATTCATCGGATAGTACAGGAGAAGCGGTGCGTATGGAACTGGAATAAGCTGGTCCAAAAGGGACAGCTTGAAATTTCTCAGGTGTGGAGGTGTTGGAGAAGATGGTCTTACATTTTGTTTGGAAATGATTTGCACTTCCATTTTCACTGGTTTTAGCTTCCTTTCAAGTTGTTTGAGAAATCTAACAAAGCTTCAACATGTTTTTATACTTGAAAGAACAAAGATGACTCCAAACTAAGCACACACAACTCCCAAAAGAGCTGATATATCCAAGATTCTTCTCCTGTCAGTGTCCAATTACCCCTAGGATCAAAATAAAAATATTGGGGGTTTGTA
>Ga0325414_1002783_pt1 | contig 17940 bp, 11 predicted proteins | sample PopdelMetagenome_8_FD_206183 | JGI IMG/M metagenome (GOLD analysis project Ga0325414, IMG submission 206183) | Populus deltoides microbial communities from Bellville, Georgia, United States - Leaf-PdKOR-R3 | ecosystem: Host-associated > Plants > Phyllosphere > Phylloplane/Leaf | place: USA... | reverse complement strand
CACTTTTCATGGTTAGTCAATCAGTTGTGTTGAAAAGGGATAAGGATTCAGACTTTATGTCATGTTAAGTGTTTGATGTTTATCTTCAAATGCTATCATTTTACTTATTTCTTGTCCTCTTATTTACCGCCCTTCAACTTTCAAGTGTACTTAAAAAAAAAGAAGATCCTGGTTGATGTTTCTGCTCATTAAGCTTCAATATCAAGATCTTTGTTGGATGTTGTCATTAGGTTAAAATTTCCTTGTCATTTGGGTGCAACCAAGTCTGCTTAGCAAGTAAGAGTAGATGCTTATGTTCCTCATCTTGCGATCGGCAGTTTCTTGAACGAGTGCTTCCTTTTTTTATTGGTTCTTAGCAATATGCAATCTACCTAACTCAGGCAAAATCTATTCGAATGTTTATTCACAGGTCAAGCCTTCAGCTTGCCTCTTTGCTCCTCCGCCACTATATGCAGTGTTCAAGTAATTTTTTGAAATCATTGTCCGAGCTTTTTATTAATTTCAAAGGCAGCTAATAGATTGCCTCACAGCACTTGCATTCATTTTTCTCTGTGAAGTCTGAGATATACCCTATACATTTCTTTGATCTATACAACACAGTTCATATGACATCATTTATACGGTATGTGAATTCAATTTTCATTGCATGTGAAAGTTATTTGTTCTTATCATACCCGATTAACGGAGAAAATGGCATCTTAACTATTGCCCCCAATTGAGAAAAACTATTTATAACATTTAATGGTGCTATTTTCATGTGACCAAGATTATTTCTAATGTATGGTATTTATATTTTAATATTTAATAATTTTATTTAATCACCATATAATTAAAATAATTTAATTTTTTTAAAATTAAAATGCCAAAATAAGTTCTTATAATAGAAAAATGAAGCTCGTTTTCCTCTTTTTCAACAGAAAATACTATAGAAAAAATTGAATGATTAAAAAAAAACTAAGAGGCTTTAGTGATTCACCATGACTTGCAGTGAAAATACTACAGATTCGTAGTATTTTTATTTTATTCTTTAATTTTTTTTATTCTGATTATTGATTTTTTTTTTATTAATTTTATCATTTTACATTACATTGATTAATGATTAAGTTTGATGATTTGTTTCATGTTTTTTTTGGATGTTTTTTTTGGGGGTTTTGTGGTATGAGTTTGTTCTTGATTTTGTAAAAAAAGAATTTGGTTTAATTGTTTGTGAAAAATAATCAAATTTGATGTCAAAATATTTATTTTTAGAAGATGAGTGCTATTATGATATTTTTTAGCTTTCATATCGTCTGGAAAATACATCAAGGACGAAAGAAGTTTTTCTTGTGTGTTTTTTTTAATCAATTTGAGGGTTTTTTGAGTTGGAGAATTTGCTTCTTAAAGTTATAAGAGTGTTTTCCGGTGAAAAATTGGGTTTCTTAGATAAAAAACTTTATAGCTTGACTTTTCAATTTTTTTTATGATGACCAAAATGTGGTCTTGTAGACAACGCATTACTGCTTCTTATATTTTTAATTTTTTTTTAGAGGTTAAGGAGCACGAAATAAAGGTTAAGGAGCACAAGCCTCAGCTTATTTTTAATGGTCGAAGCATGGTGGGCTCTCCAAGCCACACGTCTACCTATTTAAAAATGTTTTTCCAATAATTGATATTTAATTTCTTGAAATTTAAATATAATATATAAAATTTCTTTTAAATTCTTAGACTAATTAAAAATGTTTTTTTAGATATTATTTTATTAAATTTCATTTAACTTTTATATTTTCCTTAAATAGTCGATCTTTTCGTACAACTCATTATAATCATTTTTTTAAATATAATTTTATACAGTTTGCTTTATTGTGATTTTTTAAAAATTTTTGTTGTTGTATAATTCGATAAAAATAATTTAAGAAAAATGTTAATTAATTACTAGAAAACTATCAAATACAAACAAAACTACCAACGAAACAAAACCCGTCAGTAATTTACAATGATATTTATCAATAAAATATTTCCTTGTCATGTCTCTTGATATATACTAATAATTTTTTTTTTATCGGTATATATTGAGAGAATTACAGTTGGAAATAAGAGAATGAAAAAAGAAAATAGAAAAATATCGTGTTATTATTATAGACGGTATTACTAATGAAATAAACTTATCGATAATATTTAAGTTATAACCTAACAAACGATCCTTATCTTCCATTTCTTCTTCTTCCTTTTTATTTTGCAGAAAATAGCACACATACATCCCCATATTTTCTCTTAAATCAAGCTTCCATCATCACAAATTCAGCCGTCTCAACACTTAATTTGTCAGCATCCCTAATCTGGTTTATTTATTTTTTTAAATTGACCACATCAAGTAAGCAAAACTACCAATTTTTTTTTGTAATCCATTTTTATAATGTTATTTTTTTAGCATCTTGATGTAGTATATGTAGTTTCTTTGTATGTTTACTTGTTTTATAGCTTTTTTTCATAAAAAAATATTGTATGAATGCATGATTTGTACATGTTAGGGTTTATTTGAGATTTTAAAAAATTATATTTATTTGTAATTCGATGAAATTGAGTTTGATTTTATGACTTAGATGTTTTGTATTCAAATAAGTAATGGTTGATTAATGAGTACACTTTATATTTTATCAATTTTATTGTTAAGTTGAAAATTTTAGTAAATGTGGAGGAATTTGAATTTTATAGAAAATTGATAATGATTTAAGAGTGCTATTAAAATAAATTGAATAAGTTTGAGTTAAACTAATGATAGCTAATTAGTTAGGTATTGATAATTTGTTTAGTTCACATTATTAACTAATACATGTTATCATTAATATTCTATATAGGTTTATATAAGTAATAAATGATCGTTTTTGGTGTTGTTTTAGAATTAAGGTAACATAAGCATCTAAGAGGGGGGGTGAATTAGGTATTTAAAGTAAAACTACAAATTAAAAACTTTTTACCTAATAACATGCAATTCTAAAAACACAACCAAATGCAGAAGCAATAAATAATATAAATACGATAATTAAAGAGTGAGAGTTTAGAGAGAGTGCACTAAGTTTTATAGAGGTTTGGCAAACCACCTGCTCTTATCCTTGAACTTCCGTTCAAGAGTTCCACTATCATACACCGGTTTTTTAGTGGGTGGGACCAATGTAAGATCAAACCCAATCCTTTTACGAGCTTAGGATGAAACCGTTATCCCTAATCTTTTTGTGGGCTAAAGACTAGAAAACCTTTTACCAATACTTGTATTAAACCACTCACAATTTAGTCTTTAGGAGACTTTTTCAAGTGTTTAAAGTGTCACTTACGCTTCTCACAATATACTCTCTTAGTAGAGTTGATTTGAATAACAATTAAGTTCTTTTGTAGGACTTTGCCAATTCACACTTAACCTTGTTTTTGGATGATTACAAGTGAAATAAAGGTGTTATAAGTTCTTTTTGAGAGGGAATATGCTTAGATTCTTGCCTTAAGAGTTCCACACTTTTTTGGGTCAAATGAAGGGCTATCTGTAGGCTTAGAAAAGAAACTAGCCGTTGGGACACAATTTTCTGTATGTTAGGGAATCACTTAAACCCTTTTAGAATTGGTCAAATTGTTTTGAAGAACCCTAAGAGTTTCTGGAAATTTTCCAGAAACAAACTAGCTATTTTAAGAAATAGCTAGATCAGTTTGAGAAACGGTATCTGGTTAGATCGATTTGGCTATTGTCCATATTTTATCATGTTTTTGTGTTTTAGTCCTTTTTTGGTTTGTTTACATTGTGTGGGTATTATAGATGTCCTAAACAAGTTTAGTGCTATTTCGTAAAACTCTATTACAAAAACTTGATCAACAAAGTCAATAACCATATTGACATATTTTTATTAAGTCTTTTAAGCATTATAACATAACATTTAAAAGATTTATAGAATACATCATGAGTTATCAATATGATATGCATATATCAAAACTATATCAAATCAATTTTTTTAATATTGAAATATAACAGATTTATTAATTAATAATATTAATAATCAATGTTTATGTTATCATCGAAACATAATGAAAAACAACATTAAATCATCGCCGTAGCAATAAGGCTAACAATCTTCCTTTTTTTTTTTTTTATGATGATAAAACATTGATGCATATTATGCAATAAACACTTATTCCTCTTTTTGTTATCAGGCAAAAAGGTATACATAAACATCTCCCCTTTTATGGAAAAACATATTTTAATTTTTTTCTTCCTTTTTGTTCAAAAGATTCTCCCCTCTAATATTTTAAAAATAAGCCCCTTAAATAAAGAAATTGATGCATATTAGATTTTAGAAATTTTTGTTCTTTTTTTTTAGCTAAAAGATATGATCCAGTAGCATAAATTAAATCATCAACATTAAATGCATTATTCATAACTTAGAAATAAATCAATTAAAACATTAAGTCATCATATATTACAAACAATATCCGAAAGATCAAATTCATTGTTAATACAACCATAAAGGTAAAATACAAAAGATTTTCATAAAAAAAAGTATAAAATTCATGAGCAATATGAGTGAAGGAGTCAATTGTTGCCATCATCGTTGCCTTCATCTATAATGTCATCAATATCATCCGCATCAAGTCCTCCATATCACCACTTGGGTGGTTGAGTTGCATCAACTCTCCTATGAATACCCTTAACTCTTCTATTTACCCTTCTCATAACTTGACGTAACTTCGTGATATCTTCATGAAAGACACTTATTTGTCGAAGAATCTCACTTTGCATATCATTAATGGATTGCAAGGTGATTAGTGGAGCACTCAATGAACCATTTTCAAAGGTTGATTGAGGTTGATGTAAAGGGATAAGTGGTTGACCTATATTTGAGGATCTTTGTCTTGGACGTAGTTCTAATTTCCTTGCAATAGGTTCCTTAAAGGGATCGTAAATCCACACATTGTCAGCAAAAATCATTCCTAATTTCCTCAATTTTATAGAATTGTAGACATGATCTCTCTTAATATTATGACTATCCTTATAGTTTAACACATTCACATCAAATACAATAAAGATCTTAGTTAAGATAGCTCTATACACTAAGACTCTTCTTTGCCTTCATTTAATGACAGTGCTCATGTGTTTTAAAAACAAATAGGCTAAATCAAATGGCTTTCCATGAATTTCAATTCTTCTTTATGCCCTTTTTTAGGAAAAAAAAATCCAACTAATTATTGAATGCAATATGTACATTTTATAAGAAAAGGCATTGCAATAGTCCTTTCACCATCATCCAAAATTCTTCTAAACACCAATCTCATTTGTTCAAGAGGTGTTGATGTGTTTGGTGCCACAATGAATTGATGGGATGTATATGTTCTAGTAAAATCTCCCCTAAGTATCTTTGAAAACTGAGTTAGAAGATTTGAATTCAACTCTATTTTAACACCATAAACACAACTACTTATGTAAATGTCTCCCTTCTTTTCTTTGACACTTAAATTTGTATAGAACATCCTAATGGCATTCTCATAAAAAATAGAATTTATACTAACAACATCTTTCCACCAATGTTCTAAAAACAATTAACTATATTCATTCTTCCAAAGTCATACCAATCCACATACCTTGGTGGAGCTATTTGCCTAGTTTTGAAGTCATTGTTGTATCCCTTCTCAGCATCTTCGGAGATGAAAAGATTGTCACCCAACCTTTGAACATTCCTCATTGATGGGAACACCAAGAACTCATGGATGAACATAATAACATACCAAATTATATTAAATTGAAAGCACAAACATGTAAAACCATTGTTTAATCAAAACTTTGGGTCTGGATCATAACAATAAACACCCAATCATCACGATTAACTGATTTTATACAAAAAAATATTGTGAAAGAATTGAAGATTAAATGCCATGATCTTAGTGTTTTTAGGTCATTAGAATCCTAGATTAGTGATAAACAAAACTGTAGGCATGTGTAAGAATCAATAAACAATTAAAATGACACAAAAATCAATGACCAAAGGCAACATTCAATGCAAGAACATTTGAACCCAGAAAGTTATCAAACCTATAAATCCAACAACAAAGCCTAAACCCAAAAAAATGCATTAAAATCTAGAAAAGCAACCTAAACTTAGAAACCAAAGCTTAAACATGCTTAACACAACTAGTTTGGATCATTAAAGCAACAAGAAACAAAGAAAACAGTAGCAAAAACAACAAGCAAAAATAACATTCTCTTAGGCAAAATACATTATTCCATTGATTAATTTCAATGTTCTTAAGCTCAAACAACATGCTTTCAATTTCAATAAACCCAGCAACCTACCCTAAAACAACCTAAAACAAAGCAACTTCAAAACTTAACACATCTTGCAATGACTTCAAAGATGATTAACTAAACATCAATGCATGCAAAACAATATTCTATACTATCATTTTCCATTTCAATATCATATTCTAACACATTAAAACAAGACAATTAAACAATACTTGAGCATATAAAAGCTATATTCAAATCATGCTTAAACATTTCAAAACAAAAAATCATGGCTTTTAAACAACAAAAAAACTTTAAAAGATGCTTAACAAACATTATGAGCAACAATTTAAAAAATACTTGTGCTCATTGATCTCCACCCCCTCATCAAAGTTTGAAGATTTACCTTATAAAGATAATGTTGATTCCTTCTCCGGATTCTTTGCTTCTTTCCTCTTAATTTTTTTTTATTTTTTTTGGTTTTTTTATATCTTAGATTGATTTAGATCCCTCTTTTTTCTTCTTAAAATACAATAGTCATCCCCTTTGTTTCAGTTCTATTCTAATTGTTCTATTGATTTCTATGTTTTTCTTTTTTAATAGTCATCCCCTTTGTTTTAGTTCTATTCTAATTATTCTATTGATTTCTATGTATTTCTTTTTTTTTCTTTGTGACGTTTCTCTTTAGGATCCCTTTTTTTCTCTGTGATTTTTTTTTTTGCTTTTATAGCCCCAAAATGGAAAGTGCTAGTGAAACCTTTCGTGGGTTTCAAGGTTGTTTTTGAAAACTAGATCATAGGAAATTATTATTCATTTTTTTTTTAACTTTGATTTATTAGGAGATCGTTCTTCTTCTTCTTCTTCCGTCTTTCCTCTCCCTAGATGTGCAAACTCTTGGAACTTCTAGAAAAAGTTGGGAACCTCATAATTGAGACTTGGCAAAAAATGGCTGACTAAGGGTGCACCTTCCATGAATTAATTGTGGGAAATGGGATATCATTGAGGCAAAAAAAAAAAAAACCATAGACCTTATAGAGGGGTTGTTACTTTTCAACTAGGATCAAACCATGCTTGATTTGGTGGCCTGTAGCTTTCTCACCATCGATCCAAAGTAGGGTGAAACATTGCCAAATTTACAAATCAGACAAGGCTGTTCTAGGACAAGAAGCTGAGAACTTCCACGTGGCAGGTGGGGTAGAAATGTCAAATAAGGATGGCACAACCTTGTGGAGAAAAGTCTCCTATGTCAAATGGTGGTGGTTAAAGCCTCTAAGATCGTCGGAGATGTCATGTTCATTCACTTGAAGGTGGCAACTCGATCAACCTTCTCGGTTGAAGAAGATAATAAAACAAGGATAAACGACGTGTCACTCGGTTTTTTTTATTTTAAAAAATAACATATCATTTTATTAATCCCTAAAAATTAGGGTTTAAGAATTGAGATTTTGTAAATTTTAATTTGGTCCTTGTTGTTTCAATTATAGCATATGCACCCTCAAATGACCCTGAAACTTCTTAATTTTTGCAATCACACCCCTGAAAACTTTGATTTAACTCATCTAATTTGAACTTCCTTTTCAAATTTGTCTTTAGTTTCCAATTTATTCAATTTAACCCTCATCAACAATCAAACTTTTAATTTCTTTCAAATAGAACACTGATTTTGATTAATTTCAGTCTCTAAAATTATGCAGTTATTGCACTTTGGTCCTGGGCTCCGAGTTTCTTCAATTTTGCCCTTAATTAACCCATAATTTTGATTTTCTTGCAATTTCAACCTTGATTTCATCCAATTAAGCTTGAAAAAAATTAAATATGTATCTCTAAAATTTTAATTTTCTCAATTAATCCCAAATTAAGCTTTCAAACTTAATTCTTCACCAATTAAGTCCTTAATATAATTAATATGACCCATTAAAAGTTTAATTAAGTCCTTGCAATTAATTAATTCTTTTAATTTCAACCTAAATTAATTTATAAACTTAATTAAACATATAATTAGACCCATGATTAAATCAAATCAACCTATTAAAAATCTAATTAAGTTCCTAGACTTAATTTTTATGCAAATTCATCCAATATTCATTTAAGTTAACCTTGAATTTTCATTACCTTTCACATTTAGGTTTTTCAATGGTGTAATTGAGTTTCTAATAATGTCAAAGATCTAATTTTGTCCTTTCATCTCTTATCTATGCATGTAGATCCCTCTTCGGCATGTTCTTGCCAACCAAATTTCTTGTCTCCTTGTATTTTTTTTATTCTTCAATCTTTTTTTAAAATTTTTGTATATAAAAAAAGATAATTTTTAGAGAAATCAAAATTGGGTTATGATAATACTCATTCTTGCATACTGTATACATTCACATAAAAAGGTTCTATACGACATATTTATCATGACAATAATCATACATTTACGCATTAATATATAAATATTCCTTTTCTTTTAATTTCAACAATAAAATTCATTACACCACCCAAACTCATTTCAACAACATTAGTTGGTTTTGTTTTTTTGTTTTTCATTACTTGTCCAAATACTATATGAACAAGACTTCTTCCTCATTTTATTTACTAGCATTCGGCCATGAAGGAAAATCCTTCACTTGAAATTATTTGTCTTTCGATTCATGTTTAAACCACTTTTGGATATCTTTTTCAACTTTGTTCATAAACTAGTACACAACAATCATGCATCAACCCCAATTATTATTATTATTATTATTGTCCTTTTCTTCCACCATATGGCTGAATCTTTTTTACATTATACAAAGAGTATTCTTTCAATGTTTTTGTTCCAAGATCACACTAATATGTTGCAGTTTAGATTTTTATAACATCTAACACAACTTTACATTCAAACAATTCATTTTTCTTCCAAGAGTACTTAAATACATTCATTTCCAAACATCAACACTCTCATTTTATCATACACATGATGGACATTCCAAATAGTCACCCTTCACATAGAATTTAACCACACAAATCTTCCTAAAACACCCCTATAATGATCCCATATTGCATAAATCAATTCACAACATCTCTAACCATAATTAGCCATTCATTTCTATATAAAAACACATAATTAAAAAACATTCCAACATTGCTTTTACACACCCAATCTTCCAAAACACACTCCATATTAGTTCCACACATCATAGATTAATTCTATAATGATTATACTCATAAATACATGTAATATATTTGTATAATAGAATACAGTAATATAACCAATTCTGGACAACAATCTCAAACAACAATAGCTAACATAAGAATAAAATTCAAGACAATCCTAACGTTTAAGTTGTATTTCATCATGACATGCATAACATATTTCAATATTAGCTTCATCCAAAGATTAAATTATCTGAAAATTAGGTTTAACCAAACCAACTTAAAAATTATAAACCTACTGTTCAAGAAGAACGATTTCTGTCCAAAGTGTTTGTGTTTGATGTCCACCATTCAGAATTTAGCGCACATCTGGAAACATAACATATCAAAATTTCAGCCCAATCCAACGATGAAAAGATGAGAAAACGGCTGGTGATTGAGATTGTCCAAAAGGGTGTTTTTTTTTCTAGAAATTGTGCCTCCAACGATACCACTCAAATAAGGACCAATATAGAAAATCCCTTCGATGAGAATATATATGACATTGGGAAAAACAACATGCTCAAAACTCAGCCTAATCCAACGGTGGACGATGAAGTTAGGTCTTCCAAAGTGTTATGCCATTTTTGTGTTTTCTCTCTAAACTCTTTCTAGATGATCTCTAAGCTAGTTTCTCCATACCAAAAATCACTTACATGCACTCAAAGATCATAATTTTTGTTGTTGGAAGAACTTTCATGGTGTTCTTAAAGAAGACTTGAAGATTCAAGAGGAACCCTCCCTTTTTTTTTCTCTTCTGCTATTGTTCGATATGAATAGTAGCATGAACAACAATTAGCATTATGCCCTTACTTATTTTTCCCCTAATGTTTTATGTTTTATAATTACCTATACACTGATACTTTTAACTCAAGGATTTGTTGATCTCAAATTGCTATGAGATTTTAACCTAAGATAAATCATCATGTCAGACGACTCTTTATGAAATTTTAACTTAATTCAACGGTTGTATTGAGAGATATACTCAATATTGTAAACCTGGGTAGTCGGTAATTTTAGGTAAAAAATCCAAAATTTGCACGTCATTAATTTGTTTAAATCATCATGATTTTTAAATTATTTCATCGGAGACTTTTAACTAAACTTATCATCATAATTTCAGTAGATTTTCAAATCTAAGATTATATTCACTTTAAAAGTTGTAATATTCATGAAAAACTAAGTAAAGATTGCATATAATTACGAAGGATGTTACATAAGAGATTTACACTTTTCTTATTCTCTAAAGTATTCATGTCCTTATTTTTAGAGCATTTATCATATATAAACAAAACAAACACTACTCTTCTTTTTTTAATTTAAAGCTCATTTGCTTATTTATTATAATCCTTTATAAAAAGTCACTAACTTTATGATCATAAGGTCCTTAAATCCCTAAAAAAAGAACTGTTTTGTAGGTGTCAAGACTTTTATCACCAATCATCAAAATATTCAAATCTTTAAAATATAAAAAGCATAATGTAACATCCCAATGTTACATTATTTAACCCTCGTATAAAAGTTTAATAATTTCTTATTTCTTGATATTTTTTTTATTGAAAAGCCATCGACTTGGAATTTTCCAATTGAATCATCCATACAATAATAGGAACATGACTACCCATAAATTAAACTAAGGATCATTTATCCACTATGTTAGGAATATAGCACAAACATTATCAAATTAAAATCCACAACAAATAATCATGGATTTAATTAATATTTAAGTCTAAAACATCATAAAATCCTAGCATAATAGTTACAATGAAATATCTACATTCATGTTATCATTCCTAAAAATCATACATAGTATGCAATATCACTAATATTCTTATAAATACAAAATGATAGGGTTTTGTCATCTATTAATCCCGACAAAGCTGTGATGATTTTGGAAATATTTTATACCATAAAATAATTAATTAATATGACTTAAAGTTTTCCAATGCAATTTAATAAATTTTATTGAGTAAACTAAGGTATACATAACCATTAGGGATTTAGTTAACAATTACTTAATTCATTTTCATCTTTTCTTTACATTTATTACAACAATTCCCTGTACCTACTAGATATTTTATACCCTGACCCAGACCCGAGTAATTCACCCTCATTCAGGGTAACATCCTCACCACCCAGAAACACGACATTAACACTATTCAAGGTATCTAGTTTCATAGCCCAGAACAGGATATTAGTCCTTAAATCAGGGAACTAGCCATCCAGTCCAGAACATGACACTAGTCCTAAAACTAAAGAACTAGTCATCCAGCCTAGAACAAGGCAACAATCTCATACTAGATAATAATACAATTGAATAGTAAAGAATCTAAATTTGATGTTTTAATAATTTTAAATAGAACATAATTAATAAGGTGCTGAGTATCTATCTAAGTCTGAGCTCTATGTGTGAGATATGAAAATCAGGAAAACTCAAGCTTCTTTTATAATATTTCCCTTTCTTTTTATCTTAAGTCATTTGTTTTTTTTTCCCACCATTTAAAGAAAACACATTTTCTTTAAATTCTTCATTACGCTACGCAACTTCCATGTATCATATCATTGTATTAACTTCATTTTACGCAAACAAATCAATATATAAACAATTTACTTCTCCAATACAATTCCTTTACTTTTGGTTGAAAATACCAAAAAGAGAAAGATATGTTTTCTTCTTAAAATTCTTAAAACCAAGTTATCAATTAATTATCCCATGATTAATTCATTGTAATTCTAACCTTTTCAATTATTAATTTATTTAAACACAATCATCTCTGTAATTTTCTTCATTTGGTCGAATGCTTCCATTTAGGTGGGGATATGTTTTCTTTCAAATTTCTCTTAGTTAATTCTTTACTCATTCATTAAATGTTCAATCAAACACACCCTAACAAAATCCTATGTTAACAATTTTCTGCCTTTTTGTTTTTGCTGAAACCCTATATGATGTGAACCTCTTGAACACGTGGTCAAACAACCCATACGCAAAGACACTAATTCCCAGAAAGCCAAGTAAATCAGGTTTGATAGGAGTATGAAACAAAGATAACTTGGACCTAGGCACCAACACTATTGGAAAAAAAAACCCCCACCCAACGAATATTGATTCGCAAATGAGAAGTATAAGGATGATGCCACGAAGTCAGTTTTTCTTCGATAAGTCATTTTTTTGTTCCTTAGAGAACTAAGAAAGGGAGAGTATCTCACCAACACACATAAAGTGCGGCAAATAAGAAGTTTTATTAATTTGAATTATCTACCTTACATTTCTAGTTATGCCTTTATTTGTACCGACTTTAGACTGAAACAAACCTTAATAGACCCATTATATGGACTTATATGATGTTCACTTATAATTTAACCCAAATAATATAAATAAACCCTAAACTAAAAAGAAAATAATAATAACAATAATAAATCTAAATTTAATATCTTAAATATAATAGGATCAAATTTGCTGCCCTCTTTAGTTTTCTTGTTTGCAAAGTATTCTTAGCTGACTTGGAAACTTATTTAATGATAGATTCCTACTATAATAAGGATAGAATAATTGTTTCCATATACCATAAGGCTTTCACATTAATATGGAGTTCATACCACACATGGAAACTATGTTGTTGCCCATTAAATATCCTTGCAAGATTAGGAAATTCCCAAAACCAGCTGCCACATCCTTGTAGTAAAAGAATCCTAGCCAAATAGGAAGTCCACAAGTTAAAAGGAAGTAAAGAACAAAATTCATACAACCTCTGTTGACCAGTATTGCGATGCCTTTCCAAACTCCGATTAACTTGCAATTTTAACCCAAGGTAGGACAACATGTTAGGAGACTACATGTAAAATTACAACCTGATTCAATGCTCAGATTGAGAATTAGGACTATTGCCGTGAAACTGGACAGTTGCATATTTTACATCAGAATCCGAATCTGATTGTTTTTTCATTGCCCGGATCATATCATTCCCTCTCTCTGCATGATGAATCATCCTCAAATCATTAACAAGTATAATGCACAAAGTTTTATCCTCTTTTTGATGCCTTTAAAGTTCTTTTCTTGCAAACAATCGTCGCCAAAAACTTTGGATGAAGGTAACCCTTCTCTTTCGTCTATCATCATTGCAGTGTTTTTGCTCCTCTCTTTCTAAAGCTTGTTGGGCATCGACTAATGCCGTTAACACATCAAGTTCTTGCTGCATCTTCTCTAAAATACATGATAGACTTTTGGTTTTTTTTTTAGAACACGAATCTCTTTATTTCTCTCCTTTTGATACCATATCTCCTTTTGAATTCTCATTTTCTTTTGCCATAATACCTCATTATAATACATGAAATCCTGATTGTAATACTCCCTTTGCTTTTGTTTTTGATATTAGAATCTAAAACAAAAGCTAATGACAATAAAGAAAGTACAAAGACACTAAGGACTGAAAACTGACCCAAAATTACATAGATTTTCAATTGATGAACATAACAAACCCCTTTAGAGTTTAGACCCAAATCTAGACCTAAACCAAACGTATTCCAAATGGTTTGAAATTTTTTATTTAGAGCGAATTCACCCCAAAAACTCAGAATATCAAGTTTGATTTAATTCTGAATTGATTTAATAGATGGATGCGAAACTTACGCAAATCAGCCCCTTTAAAACTCGAATTTGGAACCTAAACCAGACGATGTCCAAATGAGTTGAAAATTGATATATTGTGCGATTTCACCCTAAATAACAAGAATATCAATTTTGACATAATTATAATATGGTTTGATAAGTGGACGCAAAACAAAATTGAAACAAACCCCTTTGTCCTAAATAACATTTTCTGAATTTTTTTTTTACTCTAAAAAGAAATTATGGACAGAAAGAATAATATGACACCTTATTTTTTTAATCTCAAAAGACTCAATTCAATGCAACTAATCAAGAATAACATAGGAAGAAGACAATCTGACCGAAACTGAATTTGAAACAAGATCAGACCCGAAACAAAGACAACACAAAGAAAAATTGACATGGAAGATAAAAACAAAAATACAAGAAATAAAAGGATATAACCTGATTAATGAAGTTAAACTCTAATACCAAATGATGCGAACCTCTTGAACACGCGGTTAAGTAACCCACATGCAAAGACACCAATACTCGGAAAGTCAAGTAAATTAGGTTTGATAGAAGTGAAATACAAAGATAACTTATACCTAGATACCAGCACTATTAAAAATGAAAACCCCCACCAATAAATATTGATTCGCAATCAAGAAGTATAAGGATGGTGCCACGAAGTCCATGTAAAATTTTAGTCTGATCCAACGATCGGATTGAGAATTATGATTATTGCTGTGAAACTAGACAGTTGCACATTTTACGTCAGAATCCAAATATGATTGTTGTTTTGTTGCCCGAATTGTATCACTATAAAAAAGAAAGGATAATTTTTCTTCAGTTTTTTCTTAAATCGAAACCTTACCCATTACTTATTCATCCAATTAACCACTAATTTCTCATTAAATCAACAATCATCCCATCACAACAACACAAAACATTTTTCTAATTATACTAAAAGTCTTAAAACTTTCCACAATCATAAAAAAACAAAAAAAAACTTAGTTTGAGAGGGTATATTACCTTCCAAATAAGATGAAAATGAAAGATCAGAGCTTGGATGGCACCCACAAAATCACTTCTCTTTCTCTTTTTTTTTCTCTATGAAACTGTATCCCCCAACAAGAAAAACTTGATTTTTCTTTCATTTTTCCTTCTTTAATCACTCCTAATCCTGCTTTAACCTCTTAATCTACCTCTTTTTTTTGTGATTTTATGGTGGACATTTTCAAGTTTTCTCTTAAAATTTCCTCTCCTTTCTCTCTTCTCTCATGATCGACCAAAAATGTTAAAAAATAAACACTATTCATGTATTTATAGGTCCCTTAAATTTGTTGTTACCATCCTATCCTTTGGTTCTTTATTTGGATAAGTTTTCTTTTTACCCGGGTTTATTTCCATGGCTTACACGTGAACTTTACCGTTTTCAAATATTTTTATATCAACAATATTTTTTTTCTAATTTATTTCACATTATTACACACATGTATATTTTATTTTAATTTAACCCTATGTAATCTCCCATGTTAAATCTCCAGTTGATGCCAAAATCCTACTAGGGTTTACACGGATGGTTCCAAGAATATTTATAGCCCCTGAACTATTTTATTTTGTTGAAGGGATGGAGAGTCATTTCCTTTTGAAAACATAGGTGAGAAGAAAACATCTTTTACACATTAATATTAATGGAAATAACCCTTACATCAATATTAATGTTGATGGAAATACGGTGGATCCGTAGTAGATTTTATAAAGTATACTGCACACAACATTAATGTTGATGTGAATAACCATTAATCAACATTAATGATGATTGGAACAAGACAAGCTTTTGGAAGACTTTTACATGCCTAGGAGTGTAGAGAAATAACTATCCTAAATTCTTGTTATTTTATGTTAAGGACTATAATATAGTCTTGTGACCTAGGATGAGGCTTATAAAGACTTCTAATTTTGGGTATATTTAGACGTGGAATGATATTAAACTCAAAGTTGTTAGGTTGAACATTTTGCCAGTTATACACACTCAAGCTTAACATGTTAATGAAATCAAGGGTGTTAGGTTAGACATCTTGTCAGATATACATACACTTGGGCTTAACACATAGCTGAACCAAAGATTGTTGGGTTTGGTGTTTTGCTAGGCCTGCAGGTACTTAGGCTTAGCGTGTAACTAAGCCAAAAATATTGGGTTTGACATTTTGCCATACCCTAGGTACTTGAGCTTAGTGCGTAGCTAAATTTAAGGGTGTTAGGTCTGGTGTCTTGCCAGACCCACATGCATTTGAGCTTAGCACGCAGCTAAGCATAAGGGCATTGAGTGTGACATCTCGCCAGACCCACAAGATTATGGATTCAACATGTAGTTGAGCTCAAGAATATTAAATCTAATATTTTATTAGATTCATGTGTATTTGAGCTTAATATATAATTAAACCAAATAGATGTTGGGTTTGAAAGCAAACCATAATCATATTACGTGGGCTTGACATTCTATAAAGCTCGGGAATATTGGGTTTGAATCGTGATTTTAGCCCCTTTTCATGGCGTTCCTTTTAAACAAATGAATAGTGTATAGAGTTTACTGATCCATCACATTGAATGTTAGAAATTAGTCTATATCTAGTTCAAGGGTTATTTTTTCTTCACCGAATACAATTGGTAGGACTTCTTCCTTTTGACTTCAAATATCTTCTTCTGCTCTCTATTGTATGTGCATCCGTCCAAGTGAGTGGCGGCTACCACTTGAAATGCATCAATCAAGTGAACGGCTGCTCTTATCATGGATGTTAGCTGAAACATCAATTTCAATTCCTGGAACAATCCCAAGCTGAATTTGTTTATAGATAAAGTAGATTGATTATTAATTAGCGTTGAAAATATTATTTTAATATATTTTTAAATAAAAATACTTTAAAAAACTAAAAATCAAATTCCCAAACAATCCTGTGCTATTTCCAGTACGTAGGTGCTTATACGTTAGAAATTATTCTTCGATGACCATATAGTCTCGTCCGTGCGCTCGCACACACTTTCTCTATTTATGGCGGTTTCGTTTCAACCGCTTCGCCATTGTGTCAATTAACAATAGAGTTCTTAAGATCAAGAGAGATGGCAGCAGTGAAAAGGATCAAGCTGGGGTCACAGGGTCTTGAAGTATCAGCACAGGGACTTGGATGCATGGGCATGTCTGCCTTCTACGGCCCTCCAAAGCCTGAATCGGACATGATCGCCCTCATCCACCATGCTGTCTACACCGGGGTCACTTTACTCGACACCTCGGATGTCTATGGACCCCACACCAACGAAATCCTTCTGGGCAAGGCCTTGAAGGCGGGAGGATTACGAGAGAGAGTTGAATTAGCCACCAAGTTTGGCGTCAGCTTTAAGGACGGCAATTCGGAGGTTCGAGGGGATCCTGCTTATGTGAGAGCTGCTTGCGAGGCCAGCTTGAAACGCCTTCAACTTGACTGCATTGATCTTTATTACCAACATCGCATTGATACCAGCGTTCCTATTGAAGCTACGGTATTTCTCTTTAATTGTTTTTATTTCTAAATATTGTTCTGATTAATCTTGATCGTTCGATGGCCATGATGATATTTAGAGAATTTTGCTTTTACTTGATGATACGTTTTCCAGAATCTGTAACAGGCATATCCAAAAATCCTAAACCCACTAAGATTGTAGATTAGACATTATACTGATGATACCTTCATGTTCATTATGTGCATTGACATCTTGCAGCGGTCTCTTTCGTAGTTGGATGCCGACAATGCTAATAGTGGGTTCTGTCCCTGCATTGTAGCTGAAAAATGTCTTGCAGTTGTGCACTCATAATTCTTTTCTTTGCTAGATGGGGGAACTCAAGAAACTAGTTGAAGAAGGTAAAATAAAGTATATAGGTCTGTCTGAGGCCTCTGCTTCAACAATCAGAAGAGCTCACGCTGTTCAT
>Ga0325414_1002781_pt1 | contig 17943 bp, 11 predicted proteins | sample PopdelMetagenome_8_FD_206183 | JGI IMG/M metagenome (GOLD analysis project Ga0325414, IMG submission 206183) | Populus deltoides microbial communities from Bellville, Georgia, United States - Leaf-PdKOR-R3 | ecosystem: Host-associated > Plants > Phyllosphere > Phylloplane/Leaf | place: USA... | reverse complement strand
TGTGTAGAAGATGAATAAGGAGATGGGTTTGGGTTCCTTTGATCGTTTAAAGATTTGGGTCGGTTTGATCCGATTCCGAAATCGAAATTGAAGTTGCTCATATTCGATCAAAATACGAAAAAAAAAAAAGATTCAAAATGAGATCTTGGAAGTACCTTGTTATATCTTTTAAGCTGTGGCTGTATTGTGTGTATTTCAGAGATCGGAAAAGGAGAGGGATGGCGAAGGTTGTGCTCACGGCCGCCTTGTCTTGCAGTAAATTGGAGGAAATGAGATGAGGTGTCTTGTCTGATCTGGTCTGATCTGATCTGAAAGGTTGGGTTAATGTGAGAGGAAGGAGGTGAGGGAGGCTTTAGAATTTAGATAATGACTGGTTATTTCCTGCTGCGGATCGAACGAATAATTATTTTAACTTAAAAAAATAATATTTAAATTGCAAAGAATGTTTTTTAGTATTGCCATTAGTTAACAATATAAAATTTTATGGGGTTTAAGATATTTTTTTTAGTTAACAATATATTAAAATAAATTACATATATCTATCTCAGTTAATCTTTTAAATTACTGTGTTTAATAAAATTTTTAATTTTTTTTATATAATATTCCTAAACAATTTTAAAAACTAAAAAAAAAAGGCAGAAAAGAGAGGCAAATATGGACCGCAGGATTTGAACGTGTGGGGGAAGAAGAAATTCATGTCCATCATTTTAACCAGTTGGACACGACGTCTTTTATTTAAACAATATTTTTCTTTTCAAAAACAAAAGAAGCAGACATTATTATTATTATTATTAAACTAAAACTGCTTTCAAGTTTACAGTGAAACACTAAATAATTTTTTTTATATATTTTTATGAGTTTTTTTATTTTTTTCTTTATATATTTTTCTTTTAATGAATTTTTTATTTAATTTAGTTTGTTAATGTTAATTTTTTTATTTAGTTATCAGATTTTCATAACACGGATCCCGAGTTTGACAAGTTAACTCGAATTTTTTTTAACTTTTTTTTTTTAATTAATAACATATACTAAAACTGTTCAGTGTTTCACTATACAGTCCACCGTGAAACGCTAAGCTGTTTTTTTTAATTTTTTTTGTTTTTTTTGTTTTTATGCTTTTATAGGTTTTTTTTTTGCTTTTTTTTTGTGTTTTTTTTAATGAATTTTTTTGTTTAATTTAGTTTGTTAATGTTAATTTTTTTTAGTTATCAAACTTTCATGACACGGATCCCGGGTTTCACGGGTTAACCTGGTTTGACGAGATAACCCGAATTTTTTTTTGCTTTTTTTAAAGTTTGACGAGTTAACCCAGAATTTGTTTTTTGCTTTTTTTCTTTTTAATTAATTTTTTTCCTTTAGTTTAGTCTTTTAATGTTAAATTTCTTTTTATTTAATTATCAGACTTTCATGACACGTATCCCTGGCTTAACGGGTTAACCCGTCAATTTGTTTTTATATTTAGTTATCAAACTTTCATGACGCGAATCCTAGATTTGACGGGTTAACCTGGTTTGAAGGGTTAACCCAGTTAATTCAGATTCTTTTTTTTTTCTTCATTAGTTTTTTCTTCTTGTTGTTTTTTTCTTTGTTTTTTAATTAATCTATTTAATTATCACACTTTTATGACACGACCTTGCAGCCAGACTCACATTCAAAGCTCTTGGGTCCAGTGTTGCAGCTAGACTCACTTAAACTTGAGTTATGTAAGTTTAATATTATTATTAATATTATAAATATCACTTTTGGGTCAAGCGTTGCAACTAAATTAAAAGCTTTTGGGCATATCTTTCAGAAAAACCTAACACTCTTAGATCTTAGTATTTTTTTATATTTTTTATGCAAGAAAAAAAATTTAACCCGTGGCGCGTGCCTTTGTTTTTTTTCTTTTTTCTTTTCCTTTTTAAGCCTTTTTACTGTGGATTGCACAGTACAGTCCACAGTGAAGCTGATGCCTTTAGTTTTTTTTTGTCTTTTTTTAATTATTTTTTTAATTTAGTTTCTCAATATCAAGTTTAATATTATTTAATTATCAGACTTTCATGACATGGATCCTAGGTTTGACGGGTTAACCGAGTTTATTCAGATTGTTTTTCTTTTTCTTGATTAGTTTTTTTTCTTCCTATATGTTTTTTTTTCTCTTTGCTTTTTCCTTTTTAATTAATCTTTTTTAAATTTATTTCATTAATAATAAATCTTTTCTCTATTTAGTTATCACACTTTTATGACACGAATTCCAGGTTTGACATGTTAACCTGATTTCACTGGTTAACCCGGTTGATTCATATTTTTTTTCTTTTTCCTCATTAGTTTTGTTCTTCCGATTTCATCTTTTAATATTATATGCAGCCCACAGTGATAAGGCTGAAGCCTTTAGTTTTTTTTTTTTTTGCTTTTTTTATGCTTTTCACTATGGGCTGCACAGTGCAGTCCACGGTGAAAAGGGTGATGCCTTTTTTTTTTCTTTTTAATTAATTTTTTTATTTAGTTTGTTGATATTAATTTTTTTTTTATTTACTTATCAGACTTTTATGAAACGGATTTCAGGTTTGATGGGTTAACCCAGTTAATTTAGATTTTTTTTCTTTTTCTTCATTAGTTTTTTTCTTCTTATAAGTTTTTTTCTTTTATTGTTTCTTTTTATTTAATATTTTTTTAATTTAATTTAGTTCATCAATATTAAATTTTTTTCTATTTAGTTATCGATTGATGCTTTTAGTTTTTTTTTTCTTTTTTCCTTTTTGTTGTTTTTATGTCTTTAACTGTAGACTGCATACTGAGTCCACAGTGAAAAGGCTGATGCCTTTTTGTCTGTTTTTTTCCTTTTAATTAATTTTTTTCGTTTAATTTAGTTTTAAAACTTTTATGAGATGGATCCCGGGTTTGACGGATTAACCTGGTTTGACTGGTTAGCCCAGTTAATTTTGTGTTAACTTGTCAATTTTTTTTTTCTATTTAGTTATCAAACTTTCACGACACGAATCCAAGGTTTGACGGGTTAACCCAGTTAATTCAGATTTAATTAACACATTTTTATGACACGACCTTGCAGTCAGACCCACATCCAAAACTATTGGGTTTGGTATTGCCGTCAGAGCCACTTAAACTTGGGTCATGCAAGTTTAATATTATTATTAATATTATAAATATTACTTTTAGGTCAGGCGTTGCAGCCACACCCAAGACTCTTGGGTATAGTTTTGCAAAAAAACCTAATACTTTTAGATCTTAACTTTTTTTATATATTTTTTATGCAAAAACCATTGACCCGCAGTATCGCGTGGGTCATGTAACTAGTTATACCTAAAGCTAAAAGGTGGGGGAAAATATTTTTTCCCCATATCCATTAACTCTATGAATTATAATAGTAATTTATAGTGTTGTTGTTTTATTTTTTTTTTACATTTTGACTTTTTTTTGTTATTAATTTTTTTATTTAGTTTTATGATTATTATAACTAAATTTAAAAGGTGTGAGAAAAATATTATTTCTCCACAACCATTAACACCGTGAATTACAATAGTAATTCATATTATTTGTTGTTGTTTTTGCATTTTGACCTTTTTTTCCTTTGGTTATTGATTTTTTTTCTGATTTAGTTTTTCTATGATATGTTTATGGGGTTTAGAGTTAATAATTTATTTTAATTTTTCTTTTATATGGTTATTATAGTATCAAAAAAATATCTCAGCATCACAATATGATATATTTTCCAAAAGTTTAGTTAAATAAAAAAAAAGCTAGGTTAATAAACTTTGTGGAGTCAAGATCCGGTTTGCGAGTTTGGTGAGGTAACCCTGGTTGTCCCGGTTTGCGAATTTAGCGAGGTAACCCTTATTGCTCCAGTTTGAGAGTTTAGTCGAGTGCTTTTTTTTTTTTTTCTAATTGAACTTGATGATGTGATTATCTATTTTTTCTTTTTATCATATAGTTAAAAAAAATAATTTTGAAAAAAAAACATGTTATTAAATTTTAGAAAGTACATGGGCCTATTGATGGGTATGGTGAGTTTAACTTCTTATTTTATTTATAAATTCACTTTTTTTTATTTTATCATTTGATATTGGATTGATTAAGAATCGAGTTTCATAATTTGTTTCGTTTTATTTTTTATAAGGTTATCATAGTCTTGAAAAAAAAGTCTTAGTATTGATTTGACGCTCAATTTTATAATTGTCTATTTTTCTTATCATACTCTTAATATTTTCTTTTAAGTTTAGAAAAAGAATAATCTAGCCCGCAGCGGAGTGTGTGCAAATATGCTAGTTTCTAGTATAAATGGATTTATATTTATTATATCAGCTCCTCCATATCAACCACAAGAGCAAGGCTTTTTTCTTTTTCTTTTTTTGGGTATTAAAATTAGGGCATTTAAACATATTTTATTGTATATAGCATGTATAGCATCGAGGAGATTTAAAATGATTCCAAATGAATCATTAAATAATATGTTTACTAGAATGAAAACTATCACTAATAATTTGGATGCTCTTGGTAGGACTTATACTAATGTCGATATCATGAGCAAAATTATTAGGTCCTTGCCAAAGATTTGGGAAACAAAGGTGACGACAATATGATAAGCTAATGACCTCACTAAATTTGCATTGCAAGAACTCATCAGATCACTTATGACTCATGAAATCACCATGGAAAAGCAAGAACTATAAGAGAAGCCAAAGAAAAATTTAGCATTCAAAACTGAATTTAGGTTCCAAGTATAGCTTATTGAAAAAGAACCATGTATATTTACTTGTTAAGAAAGATACTTAAAAAAAAAGCATGTATTGTAGTTGATGATTACGATAAGATGAGCCAACTTAAAGAGAAAATAAGTCAGATATGTTTAAGTGATGAAATTTATACCTTCTATTTGTATGATAAATCTGTTATGCTACAAAATTCCCTGACAGTACAGATATGGGACAAATCGATCAACCAATTCATCATACCATTTCAATTAGTCAGCCTATTGAAATTAAAAAAACAAAGGGTTGGCTATTAGATGAACAATAACTTTTTGAGGTTTCAACTAGGTTTAGATTTTGAGGCAATAAGTTTGAGGGTTAGCTATTGGATAAACAATAACTTTTTGATGTTTCAACTAGGTTTAGATTTAAGACAACAAGGTGGATAAAATGGTACATGTTAATCTCATAAAATATTTGATTTGATCAAAACGGGAAAAATATGGTTTTTGTGTGAACTGAGCGATTGATTTCTACATATGAAACAATTGGCCAACCGGTTAGGAAAGAGGACAAACAATTTCACTACTGCTAAATTTTTCAGATTTTGATCCCCTTATTTCTTTGTGTTTTGGACAATAATTTTATATCAAAAAGACCCTTTTTGAATGTTTAAGAAGGATTAAAAGAGAAATTTGAGAAATTTTAAGGTTGAGTTATACAGGTCAACCAGTTTAACTAATTTTAGGTTATTGGCTGACCGGTTACACGACAATATATATATTGTTGTATTTTTCTAGCAAAGAAGAAAAACCCATAAATAAATTTCTCAAACCCTAACCTAAAACCATCTCAAAAAAATCTCTCAAATCCCACCAAAACCCAATCTTTTGAAGTAATTTTCTTTAAGTTTAAAGCTCAATGACACCTAAGAAGCGTACTGGAACAAGTGAATTAAGGAGCAAAAGGGCATGATCCTCCTTCCAAGTGACAACATTGAAAGGTATATGAACAATTTCTTAAATAGAGTTATTATAATTGAAAGAGGAATAATAGGCGATGTAAATGCTTTTGAGACAAATACATTGGTTGATGAAATGGGTTGGAGTAGCACTTATAACATGAAAAAACCCACATACCCTACTCTTATTAGGATGTTCTATGCTAATATGAGAATAACCATATAACCTAGAATTATAAGTAACCTTCAATATAAATCAATAGAGTTTAATTGTGCTATGTTAGCAAATATTTTGAGTATTAGCAATTAAGGGCCTCATGTCTTTGAGATGAGGATTATCCCTACCATTGAGGGATTTGTGTATAATAATATCATAATAATGCATACTGATAGACATGATTTTGCATTAGTTGCAAAAACCAAAAGTCAAGACTTGATGTTAAGACCTAGATTGCTATATAGGATCACAACACAAAATATCTTGCTAAAAAATAGGCATTGTGATGATTTTACTTTCATGGACTTGTGCTTTATTGATCGTATGATTATGAGAAGGCCTATTAATTTGCCATACATAATGATAAAAAACTTGATTATGACAAACGACTAAAAATAAAAGTCCTTACCTTATGGTTAATGTCTATCTATAATTTTTGGACACTTTGATATTGAGTTAATGCATACAGATAGAACACTGTATTCTAAATATTTAAAGATAGATCATAGAACCCTTACCAAGATAAAATTTGTATTAAATGAGGAAGGTACTTAGGTTCTCAAAAACCAAGTTGAAGCTCATGATGAGAAAACACATGATGAGGAAGAAGAACAACATATCAGTGGTGATTATAAGTATGTTGATATACTTGTGACACCACTTACAGCTTCCTCCTCTGAAGATGTTGTTACAAGCTTTTGGAGATCAATGATAGAAGGTTGGCTAAAGCATAAAGAGGGTGAAGTGCATCATATTCGAGAGGATGTGCGCAATATCAAGGATATGATAACTAGTTTACTCTCTTTCTCTATCCACCACCTTAGACGATTGTACCACAAGCTTCCTCCTCTGAAGATGTTGTTACAAGCTTTTGGAGATCAATGATAGAAGGTTGGCTAAAGCATAAAGAGGGTGAAGTGCATCATATTCGAGAGGATGTGCGCAATATCAAGGATATGATAACTAGTTTACTCTCTTTCTCTATCCACCACCTTAGACGATTGTACCACAATCATTTAATGTTTTCACCTTTTTTATTTTTTCATTCTATGTTTGTAGTAGTTTTATTTCCTTATTGTAATTAATATTATTGTTTGAACATTGTCCAATAGTTTTATGTCTTATTTCTTTATGATTGTTATACCATAAAACATGATTACATGATTAAGGGGGAGATGAATTTATATCTATAGATTGTTTTTTAATTGAAGTATTCAAGAGACTATTGCAAAATATTAGGGGAGATTAATATTTTTATATCTATATATATACATTAATTGTTATCATAAAAAAAGGGAAATTGTTGACCTTTAGGTCACATATTAATATTTTATGTATTTTAATGATAACAATTAAATGAAATTGGGCTAATAATTTGCTTGATTGAGAATAAGTTTAAATAAATTTATATGAAGATCATAAAAAAGCATGAAGAATTAAATGAAAAAAATCAATTACAAGTCCAAGATGCAAAGTAAGTGAAGACTTAGTTCTTAAGAATTCATTTTATTGCAAATTATATAAATCTTTATATCTAACCTGATAGCACAAATTAAAATAAATTTACACACTTTACATTGCATGCATTATAAGATTGATATGTATTTAGTCGATTTAAGATTCACCAAGCATAAACTGCTAAAACTAGATTTTAAGTTGAACCAGTCGATCGCTTGGGCATGCCAAGTGAAATGGTCGACCACTTGTTCATCAGGGATGAACACCCGTGAATCTGCAGGAACCAGTTGATTGATTAGGTTGACTAATTTGAACGGATCAACCATTTTTTCTATCAAAGAAACAGTAACAACTATAAAGCGACTAGTTTTTGCTAGAAACACACATATATAGCTTGTCTAATTGCATAATTAAATATATAAATTTAATATATATCATATAAAAGCTATTTTAAGAGAAAAAACCTCAAATCATCAATCCTAAATCATAGTTCTATATGTGCGTTAAAACCTTTATATTCTTGCATAAAAGTATAAATTTTCACTCTTACTCTCACTACACTTAAATACCTTCATACATCCTAAGTACTATTGAGTGAGCTATAGAGATATAAGCTTTAATTATATTATTTACTCTTCAAGAGAGTTGTTACATTTCAAACAAATTATAATCTTTCAAGAGTTAAAGTGAAAAACTTTGTCATTTGTGAGGTACATCATCGAGGTAAAAAATTTTAAAGAAGATATTTTCTTTAAGTGGTGAAAAAGAGCTTAATGAAGATTCATTAACAACATTGTAATCTTTGACTTGGATTAGTAAAGAATACAGTACTTAAGACCTGTTTGGTGCTTAAGATATAGATACAGGCTTGCCGAACCATGTTAAAAATCAAGTTTGCAATTTCTATCCCTATATTCTTTACTTTAAGCACTTTAATTATATTTTTTGTAAACCCTCAAATATAATAATCTCATCTTGATTTAGTAAAATAAAATAAAATGCAAAGGATGTGGAGAAATGATTAAATTGAACAAATAAATTGGGTTAATAGAGAAGTTATTTAATGAGAGGGGTGAAATTGAAAACAATAATAAAGGAGTAAGGAGGTAGTAAAGAGAAAGAGAAGTAGTGGAGGTCAATGGATTGATAAAAGAAATGGCGGGGTCAATGTGAAAATAGAAGTAAATATGGGGGGCAAAACGCAAATAAGGAAAGAACATAATCATAAATAACAAGAAATCTCTAGAAATCCTTAGAGAAATGGTCGGCCAAGGAGAGGAAGAAAGAGGAGAAAAGAAAAATTGAGAGGAAACCTTGTAAATTCATCATTTGATTCCAAAGGAAAGTGAAAGTAATTGAACTGAAAGTGTTTCATATAAGATTTAGGAAGAAAACTAAGAAAAAAAATTTACTAGTGGGAAGGGAAGGGTTAGAAGAAGGAAGGAAAGAGAAGAGGAAAAAGGGTTGTTCTTAATCTTTTGACTCATTGATTTGTAATAAAAGGTAACAAGCTCTCTTATTAAGTCACTTGAATTTGTTTGTGTTTTTCTTGAAAAATTGAGATTTTTTAATGCCTTAGTATAGGTTTAAGAAGTTTGCTAAATAATGATAAATGGATGAAATGATAGAAAAAAAATGCATGGGAAGCCGATTTATACTTGTTGAACTTAAAAATGAAAACTGTATCGGTTGTCTCTCAACTTCTCTGTTAAGATTTGGACCTTAAGATGACAAATTTTGAGATACTTGTCGTCAAGAAAGTTGTAGACCTATGTTATAGTGTTCCAAAGAAACAAATCATGCATAAAACCAAGCTCTGTAGCTCCGGTTATACTCAAAATACTAAATAGTGTTCATACAGTAATAGCTCAATTTTTTAGACAGTAACAGTTGGACAATAACAGTCCAACGTTTGTTGATGAGCAATTTTGATTGTCTTTGGGGCAGAACTGGGTTATCCTTCCTACATAGAACTTGTAGCCTCGTGTATTAGCTTTCCAACAAGATCAATCTCACTTGAAATGAAGTTCTATAACTCCAAATATAGTTAAAAATCTTAGCAGAGATCGGACAACAACAATTCAATTTTTTAGACAGTAACAGCCCAACATTCGTTGATGAGCAATTTTGACTGTCTTGGGGGTAGAATTGGATTATCCTTCCTCTATAGAACTTGTAGCCTCGTGTCTTAGCTTTCCAACAAGACCAATCTCACTTGAAATGGAGTTCTATAACTCCATATGTAGTTAAAAATCTGAGGAGAGGTCAGGCAGTAACAGTTCAATTTCTAGATAGTAACAGTAGGACAATCCGTTATGTTGAACCACCTAAAACTTGTAAATTAGTAACTTCTGTTTGGAATTGTTTTTGAATTACAAAATGTTGAATTATGAAAGTAGTATGTATATTTGTGTATGCATGGTCAATACTTGAAATTTAAATTAGTGTAGCTATTGGTATAGGTGAAATTGTGGAAAATAGACGAGAATAAGGGACGACTAGCAGAGCACAGTTTTCAGGTAGGTGTCTGACACTTTGATTTCTAATTTAAAGTCTTGTGTAATTCTTTAACTTAGTCCCTGATAAGATGTAGTTCAAATTTTTGTATTTATATGTAGTGTTTGAATGGTGAATGGACTAGTGTCCTGGTTTGGAACTGGTGCCCTGTGAATGGGTTGATGAATGGACCAGTGTCCTGGTTTGGAACTGGAAGGGCGATCAATAGAATTAATTATTATTAGACAAGATGAGTGTGCTGGCAGATGGGAAACTATAGAAATTGATGAATAAAAGAATTAAAAAGCAAATTATTAGTGAAATGAAAAATATACTAGATTACCTTAATTAATTTAATTATGTTTATGCAAATTACTATGCAGGTTCATCTCAACAACGTAACCCTTAGTTGATGCTTGAGTGTTCCCTCTGTATAGTCACTTAAGTTAATAGAAAGATGGAAGAATTTTTCCTTTCGGGTTATATCTAATAATATTCCTAAATTATATGTATAAAGTTATGTAGTGTTATTTTTGTTAAAACTGTAAGTAGTAAATTGAAATTTAAAATCTTTATTATGCTAACATATGAATACAATTACAATGGTTAATTAATAGTTACCTCTTAAATCATAGGATTCTTCTCATTTTTATAACTTGATAATTGTGTGAGTTTTATCTTAAAAGTCTATAGTTTGAGACTTGGAATGATTGGATTGTGTATGAACAATGAATACAGAATGTGTACAAATGATTTGTCAATAACTTGAGACCTTCCAGCATAGGGGAAACTCTACCAAAATTTTAGTAGGAATTTCAATAAACTGTGTATGAGTTCAATAAAGAGAAAAAAAAATTTCCATGTTTTTGTTTTATAGTTGATGCATTGGTTTCAGTACGGGGGATGTTACATTTTTATTTAATTGTGTTTAATTGAGTTAATTGCAATATTTATTCTTATTAGTTAAACACCTAATTCATCCCTCTTTAAGTGTTATTGTTACCATGCCCTATTGCCCGTTAATTTTATGGATTCGGCCTAGTGTAGTTGGTGGTCTACCTTAGATCACTACTGTGTCGTCTATAATTCTGCTCACCCCTAAACCTTTTGCTAACAGTTATAGTAGCCTACTGCTTCTCCACCATTAGAGCTCTTTTATACACTTTCAAAGATGTCCAATAGGCCTGAAGACATAGTATAGATTGACATAGACCACTAAAATATCTTGCCACTAGTGTACTAGTCGGTAGAACTCTTCTGTTTTTGACAGATCATTTCTAGAAACTAGTCGGTAGAACTCATCACTATAGTCGTTGACAGATTTACCTCCTTGTTTTAGTGTGTGGAGCCTCTAATATAGAGTTTGGGAGTAACCAAAAGGAAAAAAGTGCTCCCTCATCTTCTCTTTCATATTGTCCCAGTCATTAATTCTAGCTTTTCCTTGTCTCTCTCATGTCTTCTTCAACTGCTCCCACTAAACATATGTCTTGCCCTTTAATTTGATTGCCATCAACTTAACTCGTGTTTGTTTAGGCACTTGCTTATACTAAGAGAATTCTCTCAATCTCATTCAACCAATATATAAATTCTTTTGTCTGAGTTCTTGAAAACTTAGGAATTTTGACACAAAAGCCAAAACCCTTAGATTTGTTCTCTTCTCACTCAAGGATTGTCTCCTCTGAATTCACCTTTAATTTTCAGTACTAGCCAGGGACCCTTGGTCACTCTCATAGTCCTGGTCATGCTCCTTTTAACCTTGTAGGTCCCTTGCCTTTAGCGTACGAGTTAATTATGTGATCTGCTTTCACATATCTTCAATGACAAGCTCCTAGATGTTCCTCTCTCGAATGGGGGTTCCTCATCCCCTTCTTGGCCACACTCTACTCTATGACCTTTTCCCACAATGGTTTGTTAGTGCACATTGCTAGCAAACAAATTCTCTTTCACGAGATTACAGCACACATCACACAATAAATTTGGGATCGTTGGACTCTGATAGTACTTGGTACAGGTGGAAGCTAAAGACAACAATTAAATAAAGAACGCAAAATATTTTAATGGGCAAAAGGAGTTGTAAATATGAGCTCCAAATTCATAAGTTTATTCTATCTAAAGTAATGATAATGAAGTCTACCTCCTTAGGAAGTTTACAAAGCCTTAATTAGGTTAGAAACCATATCTCAACTAGAAAAAAACCCCAAAATAATAAATAAAAGAAGCATAAAATCCAAAATAAAGCAAGAAATTTAAAAATAAGAAGGAAAATTAGAAAAACTACCAAAACCAGGGGGGCTCGACGAGATTTTTGATATCTAAAGATCTAACGGTCTGTATAGCAATGTAGTGACTACTATAGGGAAAACAACTTTCAGAAACTCTTATAAAAATCTAAGCGTGATTCAACAGTCAGAACAAAAGTTATAGCTTTTTTAAGTTATTATTATAGTCTGGCATAACAAGACCTTCTCTAAGACCTTGATTTGTCCCATTAGTTTATAAATACATCTGTTAAGCCATCCATATAATCTGTTTAGAGTAGATCATTATCTATTTATGGCAAACTCACACTTGAATGCTCAGAATCACCTATTATCACAAACTCAATTATATTAATTCTTCGGTTAGGTATGTTGATTAGAAATAACTAAAAACATGCTTTATTTTTATTTTATTTTATTTTATCTATTGTTGCTTCTTCCAAAGTTTATCATGGCTTTTACGTGTTTATGCTTTTACCTCTATTTTTTGTTGTTGCTTTGTTTATCTAAGTGGTTTCCCATCGTTGTCTTAATCTCAATGTTATTGATTCTCAACTGGTTAGTTTAATTTTGACCTAAGCATTTTCTATCTTCTTTCATCATTTTCCTCTATAGGTTTTCTACTATTCATGTCTATAGGGTGCAACCCTATTATTTTTTTTTAAGGTTTCCTCGGGCTAAGCTTGCTAAGAGGAATAGATTGAATTACAGCAGAGGTATATTTCTATTAAGCCTTTGGTTTCTCTTACTTATGTTTTTTTTTATCCTTTTTTTTTAATCCCTTATTATTGGTAAGAGAGTGTTTTAATTAGTTAATGCATCTAATGTACATGTGCTATGATCATCGTAGGCAATAATCTTGCTAATAGAGTTTGAAATTTGAATTAAATTGACATTTAGTGCCTCAAAGAGTTTCTTTATGCTTTTTATTATTCACGGTAATTGCCCAGATATATTTGTTGTCTGACATCTGTTAGCATCAAAGGATAATTGTTGTTGTCTTCTCCTTCGTTTTTCTGACTTGCCATGTATCTGTATTGAGCTTCATGAGCATTCTCTCATTCTTCTAGAAAGGAAAATGGATGATTTTGTCATGTTGAATTGCAAGCACGCATACATACTTGCTGTTTTAGCAAAATTGTTCAGCTTTTATTGATTGAAATAAATTAATGTAATGGTTCAAGATTCTCATGCAGAATTCATCACTTGAAAGTCTTTAGCAGAGTAATGAAGCAATTCCCAAATTATACGGCACAAAAAATCTAAAAAATATTAACTGTATCTTACCTTCTTTTCTATGACTTTTTAGAGAAACTCAAGAGCAATATCTTCTCCATCACTGTCCCAGATTAATGGTCACTGTGAACAAACTATTCTAGCATAACAATTGCATATTACACTTGAGTCTTAAAGTGAAGAAGATGCAGCCAACCATTTGGAATGATTGTTCGAACAGATAGGACCAGATCCTATGTTATTGGTCCTTGATGATGTCTGACCCGGATCATAATATCTTCTTCACAGGCTCAAGTTTTGAATAGAAGATTACAAGGTTTTAGTGACATTAAGATACGAATTTTCAAGTTTTACACTACAAGATTTCACAGTTTTATCAACGGACCAATTCCGTCGGTGTATGATTATAAGTTCGTCGGTGATTTTTTTACCGACGTCATCTCCGACGGATTACGTCCGTCGGCTTTACCTTCGTCGGTGATTCCCCATTCCGTCGGTATATCGGTCGGAAAAACAAAAAACTATATTTCCCGATGGTTTTACAGACGGAATTTGCGAGCAAAAAAAAAAAGATTCCTGCTTGAAATATACCGACGGATTTTTATTCCGTCGGTGATATTGTAATTACCGACGACAAATATCCATCGGTAATGACATCGGTGAGTGTATGAAATATCGACCGAATATGTCCGTCTGTAAATTCGTCGGTACCGGTGGAAGCTACTGTGAAATTCCGACGGATTAATTCCGTCGGTAAGTCGGTCGATGAGTGTTTAAAATACCGACCGAATTCATCCATCGGTAAAATCCTTGGTAATAGTTTTTTCTTAATTTGTTTTTAAAAAATTATTTAGGATATATAATATAAAACTATATAAATTAATTGTTATACAAACCAATTATGCAAATAAAATTTATATTAAACATAAAAAAAAAACAAAGTTAAATAATATTCATTACAAATTGAATATGTTTCAAGAAAAATATTAAATGAAGTTTTAAATGTAAATAATGTTGATTACAAATTAATATAAACGTGGAGCTGGAGGAGGAGGAGGAGGAGATCCTTGAGGAAGCTGGTGGTTATACGGCAAAAAAAGATTAAGCGCACATGTTCCACTATTTGACATGTTCATAATCATTTCGCGAAGTTGTTCATAAGCCGTTTTTTGTTGTTCATGAGCCGCTTCATACTCCGCTTTTTGTTGTGCTTGAGACGCTTTGAGTTGCTCAGACTCCTCTCTTTGTTCCGCTCTTTGTTGTGCATGAGACGCTTTGAGTTGTGCGTACTCCGCTTTTAGGTTATCGTATTTGTCGGTGAGCTGAGCAGTGTGTTGCTGCAAGACCACGAACTCCTTAGATTGGAAGCTCGATATTGATTGGGAGCTCCCAACGGTTGAAACACTATGGGTCGACCACAAGTTGTCGGCCGTAGTGTTGTAGAGCCCGTAAACTCGATTTTTATCGGGTCCACCTGACGAGCCAACCTCCATCCACAAATCCGGATCGAATTCCGGATGGGTCAAAGTATCATCCCCGTATCTCTCCCTCAACCTATTATTATACGTCTCCTGAAAATAAAAATAAAAAGTAATCATCATATTCAATACAATAAACATAATAACTTACATAATAACTTACAAAATAAAATGATTGAACAGACATACCATAAAATGCTGAGCACGGTTATCAACGAACTGTTGCGCCCCCTTCTGGCGGTCTTGACTCCGCACGTGCGTCTCCACAAACAGCTCCATCGGGCTCAGCTCACGTCCAAGAGACATAGCCTATAATGAAAAAAGATATATTAACAACAACTAAATTTAACGATATATTTCATTTAAATTAATCTTACCATCTGTTTCGCATGTGCAGCAAACGGAACGGAGCCGCCAGTGTACGTTGTCACCCCGCCATAAATTGGCCGATTCCGGTTGCCAGCACCGGACTGTGAGCGTCGTGTGAACCGCTCAAACGTCACGTGCTCAAGATAGTGTGGCCATATATCTTCCGGGATGTCTATCGGTTTGAAATCCCTCCAAATCGCAACAACGTTCCAGCCTTGGAAACCCCTATCCCTCGCGGTTTTTTTTGCCTTTTTTTGTGCTTCATATCAAAAATCACGCAACCTACTTCACGAAACCAAAAATTACATTTCGAAACATAATTTTTTTTCTAAACAAATCTTGTATTGTTTTCGATCTTACCTAGCTGCCGCGTGATTTTCCCACACCCTCCTCACAACAGTGTTATGCTCACTGTCCCAGCAGAATTTGTGCTGTGTATAAATAAACAAGTTTAAATAAATATAATAATTTATTTACAATTATATTAATAAGCTGAAAATTATAAATTAATACCAACCTCAAACCTGTTAAACCATACATTGATTTGAGGCATCCATTCAGGATGCTTGGATATCTGACTCCATTGAAACAATGGAATCTCCATCGATTTAAACGCCGATGATATTACTCGGGCGGCTTCAATGTTTGTGAACCTGAAAATAAATGAAATAAATTCAATAGTGATTACTTCATAAATTATGTTGTAATTTTTTTAAAAAAAAACTAAAATCTTAACAAACTTACATTGAAAGGTCATCCTTTCACTGTGCCTCGTACTTGCAGGTAAATTGAATTCCGCTGCGAAGGCACGCCGCCTCTGCGCTGTGAAGTACTGCTGGAAGAGGCAACATCGGTTGACGACACATATGGTGTAGGTGCCTCTTCTTAAGAGGCACCTAAAGAAATATCATCCTCGCTGCTATACGAACCACCCATACGTGAGCAACCAGCTCTGCTTTTTGTTCTACGCATCTACACAATTTTATACAAATAATTATATAATTAAATTCAAATGTAAAAAAAATAATTCGACAGCACCTCCCCTATACCGGATACTACCCAAATCCACAAACCTGCACATATTAACAATAGTCAATTTACCCAATCTATACTAATTATTCCAACATATTCAATTACTAATTCTAAGTTAAATTCAACATTAAGAATTACAATTCAACAAATTATTCAATAATTATGCCAATACAACAAAACAATAAATTAAAAAAAAATCTAGAATAACAATCAAAATAAATGGAAAAAATTAAACACAAATCATGCAATAATAAAGTAAAATTAATAATTATTCTAACATATTCAATTACTAATTCTATGGTAATTTCAACATTAACAATAAATATTCAACAAATTAACTAATAATAATTATGCCAATACAACAATAAAAAATATTCAATAAATTCAAAAAAAAAAACTATAAACTTTAGCAATGAATTATGCAAAAAAAACTATAGACTTTATCTACATTACAAAAAATACACCAAAACAAAAAAAACAATAAAAACAATAAAAAAAATAGCAAATAAAAACCATTAAAGTAAAATGAAATAGAGGAAACACTAACCTTTTAAACTGATGAAGATGATGAAGAAAACTTGCTAGAGATTGGAGGTGAAAGCTTTGAAGAATGGAGAGGAAAAAAATCAAAATCTTAAGGTGAGAAACGAAGGAGAAGAAAAAATGAACTAAACGGGCGGTCACTTGAACTTATATGGTGGTTTTACCGACGGATTCACCGACAGCTTTAAATTAATTATTATTTTGATTTATTCCGTCGGTGATGTGTTAAAAATCTGTCGGTAACTTTTGAATTTCACACCAATTTTTTCAATGACCCTCCATATTTTTCGTGGTCCGTCGGTAATATGACGCGGTCAGAGATGCATTTAATGCACAACACTTTGAAATTCGCGTGGTCCGTCGGTAATTTTGTAGTTAAAATTGACCCGCCGACAACATACCGACGGACGTAAGTCGTCGGTGATATTGTGGCATTTCAAGTAATTATTTTCGAACTCTCTGTGAAATGCCGGCGGACTTAAGTCTGTCGGTGTGTCCGTCGGTGATATGGTGGCATTTCAAGTAATTATTTCAAGTAATTATTTCGTAATTGTGGCATTTCAACTAATTATTTCAAGTAATAAATATTTTGTGTTTCAAAATATATCATCCATAATCTAAATTACATAAAAAAAGGGTTTTACATAGGGCTTCATTTTGGTAGTTAGTCAAAATTTTCTTCTTCTTCATCATCAATTGAATTGTCATCACCTTCGTCGCAATCTTCAATATGAGTATCATCTTCTTCATCGACATTTGCTTGTCCACTAGAGCTCAAAACAAAATTCAACTCCTCTGTGTCAACATCAACAAGACTATCATCGAAAACACGAAAATTTGAATTTTCTTCCAATTCAATCGAAGGAGCAACTCGATATCGTTCAACCACCTCACTAACTTGAAAGACTTCATCTCGCATACTTGTGTCTTCTTTCTCATCCTGAACAACCTCAACACGACCCCAGGGTTTCATTTTTAAAACGAACAACCAATTCACTCTTGATCGATCCTTTCTAAATGAAGGGGTGTATGTGTAATAAGCTTGCTGACATTGCTTTGCAAAAACAAAGACATCTAGCATTTAAATAAAAACACTATATTCTGCTCGTTATGATATTGCAGTTCGACGACCTCTTCTAATCTACCATAGTAGTCAACTTCTAACTCACTACTAGTGGATCCCTTAACACAAACACCGCTGTTGTATGTC
>Ga0325414_1002780_pt1 | contig 17948 bp, 9 predicted proteins | sample PopdelMetagenome_8_FD_206183 | JGI IMG/M metagenome (GOLD analysis project Ga0325414, IMG submission 206183) | Populus deltoides microbial communities from Bellville, Georgia, United States - Leaf-PdKOR-R3 | ecosystem: Host-associated > Plants > Phyllosphere > Phylloplane/Leaf | place: USA... | reverse complement strand
AATGAAGAAGTGAATGTGGAATATATGTTGGCACATGGGGGCTGAATAAAAAGTGCACAAGCATTTCTTCTCTTTTGGTTTGTCGAGTTAATTATAGAAGTAACAAACACTGTGTGTGTGTGTGTGTTTCATTCAACAGATGGAACTCATGCTGTAGTGGAATCCATTTCATCATTTCACCGATCTTGCTTCTTGTTAATGTTATTTGTTCCCAGGAACGAGCCTGGGAAAACTGTCATTGCTTTGTATTAGAATTAGAATAGCAAGGATTGCTTATTACATGGATGTGCTACTTTTGTCAATTCCCAGCGTCTGTTTTACCATTTCGTTTTGGCAATGATAGAATATTCCTCTTTTCATTTTCTATCATTACCTTTTGTGTTCTTGTTAAAATTAAATGCCTAATCGGTAATTGATGGTTTTGCTTTTAAAAAAGGCTGTACTTTTACTTAAGAAAACAATGCATGCCCAATAAACTCTTTATTTGTGGGTGATGATATACCATTCCACCTATTCACAACGGCAAATTCAATAATTTATATTTTGCTGTTGTAAATTGATGGAGTACCATTATCAAGCCCCTTGTTGCTTTTTTCAACAGTTTTGTGTCTTGCTTTGAAAGCAAAGCACAATTGCACCCCTTTGTTATTTTTTTGGCCGAAAGCATAAAAGATCCAATGCCCATCTTATCCTGTTGATAAGCTTTTACAAGGATGTTTCTCTTCTTTAGTTACGAGGGCTTCCCTTATGGGAGGTGCGCTGATTTAATGACGAAACAGGCATCTCAGTGTTGGTTGTCAGGAAAATCTCACTGGTTTGCTAATGCTATCAGAGTTAACACAATTGCCTCCTGACCACACGACTTCATGCCCTTTTTTGAGAAATCACTAGAGCTGGAAGGCACCCTTTGAGAAATCCGTGAAAGAGAGAAAAACACAGAAATAGACAGCTTCATGCCGGTCCTCCAGTGTCTGGTTAATGCAATCACACCTTGTGGTCTAAATTAGGAGCATTTCTTGTATTTTATGGTGTTTATATGGTGGAATTCATGTGATCATGAATCAACAGCATTATAGGAGTGTTTTAAAAGCTACTTTTCAGCCTCTTTTGGTGATGCCCTCATTAAATAAAAAAGAACTGGAGAAACGAACTACTGCGGATGAAATAATTTTTTTTTAAAGAGAATTATCGATAGCTCCCAGTCTCAGTTTGGGGTTTATCAATCCACCCTGGCACCAGGACTCCCGGTTGAGCTGGAATCTCCCTGTGGAGAATCTAGCCTCCCAAGAGTCCACAACCCCATGTTTCGAGGTGGCAATATAGCCCTAAACTTGTTGTGGTGATCAAAGTGATTCCTAACATTCACAGTAACCGTTAATTCATGTGCTTTTCTCTCGAGTTAAAAAAGCTACTGTCTACTACACTACTGGATAGCTCTGGAACTGGAAGCCCTCACTAGGAGGCAAGTGACGCTGTTTTTGAGAGTATTCGCGTGGCCATGAGAAGACCATCCATTATAACAGGATTTTGACATTTGATTAATTAATTCTTGTTTTGACATCTAGAATCCCGTTTCCAATTCATTTTGTGCTTGCTTCTGAGGTCTCATTGGATCATTGACTCTACCTCGGATTTATTTTGGAATATTTAGGATGATGCTATTGTTATCCTTTGACGAGATGTAGTTGGACTCAAGCATTTGGGGATAGGGGCTCAATTCCCACCTATGTAATGACAGCTTCGGCTTTTGCTTCGTATTTCTGTGGTGCACTACTTCTCTTTGAGGTTTGACTTGCTGGCTCAGCTGGTTTGGGATTGATATTGACATTTTTTACTTTATCAGTCTCCTTTGCACGCACCATGCACCGCTTTACTTGACTGCGAAATCCTTACACCTTGGTTTTCAGCTTCATTCTTGGGCTGATGTTCTGTGTTTGGAATACTGAGAAGATAGACTACTTCAGTTCTAAAATCACAAGCTCTGTGTAGGAATGACAGCCGTGCAGAGTTCACAGTGCCTACCACCTCTTGCTTGTGTAATCGCTTGAGTTTAGAAATAATTAATCTATACTAAGAGGTCATATTCTCCAGGTCGATTTTTCTTCTGTATAGTATGCATAGCCGAACATCTTTGATGAGTTTTTAGAGGCAGTCATATATATGGGTAACGATTGTTTCTGTGAATGAATCTGTAATATATATCAATTATTCATCAATAAAAAGAAAGTTACCACTTACCACAAGTATAATATTTTCCTTTACGTTCACAGTTGTAGATTGTAGTGATTGAACTGTGTGTGTGTGTGTATATATATATATTAAATGAACAGGCATAAGATTTCATGGGGATTATTCTAAGCTCTACGATGTTCATACTTTCAGAGCACAATCTGCAATAACTTCATATATGTGGACATGTAGATGTAGATAGTTAATTGATCTAACAAAGTAAGAGATAAGCTTATATAAATATATAAGATCAGTATATCTCTACCACCGAACCCCATGATAAAGCTGAGCTGCCCTAGCTCTATCGCAATTCCTGTCTCCGTTTTCGCCTATCCTATTCATGTTGAAATCACCAGCCATAAAATTCTCTTGATAGCCAAGGAGCCTTGTGTTTTCCCCATAGCTCTTGGCTGTAACTTCTGTGCCAAGTGAGTAGAGTCCATTGTTAAAACTTTGAAGACCCATCTCAGTTGACGGATCAGTAAGAGTACCATTGACTTTGTTAGTTTCATGAGTACCGACAGTGCCATGGTTGGTGGGGGACAACTGGTCTTCTTGTCTAGCCATGGAATTTTTCTCTCCCTCGGTCTCTCTATACTTGTTGAGATAAACCTTCAAGGACCCAACATAATTTTCAAACCCTAGTGTGGTCATAGCCCACAAAAGATCATCACCGTTTATAGTCTTCCTCTTCTCTCGTTGACACTTGTCGGATGCTTCGCCAGTGATGAAACTTATGAACTCAGAGACACACTCTTGGACAGTTTCCTTGGCTTCTTTGGATATTTTTGCATTTGCCGGGAGGGATTTTTTCATGATCCGGCTTACGTTGGCGATGGGGAGGAATCGGTCTTGCTCTAATTTGGAAGAGCTGTCTGAGATGTTCTCAGACGAGGGGCTTCCAATTGGGCTGCTTTGGGTCCCTTTCCCAGTCATTTTAGGCAACCAAATATGCAGGAGAAGAGAAGATGCCAAGTGCCAAAAAAAAGGGCAGGTAGGAGAGGGAGGGTTGGGTGAGGACACAAGTGTTTTGCTCTTCAAGTTTTTGTTGTGGGATCCAATGAGGGGGCTCGGGCATTTAAGCGAGAACCAGCGGAGTAAAGAAGCCAAAAATATAAAGAGCGGAAAGGCGGTCTTGACGCGGACAGAAAAGGGAAGAGACAAGCACTTGAGGGATCGGTGGAACCATCACAAAGAATGGTTTGTGAAGCATGGAATCTAGGTTAAAAGTAAGAGCTATTAATTTGTGGGACCCGCAAAAGATCAATGAAGGAGCTATCAGGTGGTGCATGATTCTCTCGTAGAAGGAGTTTCATTGGTGGTTGAGTACAAGTGGGGTATGTAAAACAATGGCAAGTAAACTACTTTTGCCTCTATATTCTTTGATACACAACCTTTGCTGGTTTGTTTTGTCAAAACTCAATTAGAGATGTTTTCGGACCAAAAACAAACATTTTTATTTTCCAACCCAAATCATTAGAAAAAGTGCATGCAAACATGGTAAAGTTCTCAAGGAAAATGTGAACTCGACATCAAGTCACTTTCACCTGTTCCTACCCTCTGCAGTTTGATATGTTCCGTAAGGTGGGTAATAATATGCAATAACTTGGTTAACTCCTTCAAGCATAGGCAGAGTTTGATGTCAGATGATGCATAGAACAGTTTTTTATTTTAAAAAAATCGATTCTGAAATGTTTTGAGAAGAAAGAGAGAAAGAAAGATGTTACTGTCTGTCGAGTACTGTCATTAACTGTATAGAACAATGTTAAGTGGCGGCTTCAATGACTAATATAGATCGATAAAAGTTAACATCCAATCCCTCACATTTACTTGATAAACCTGATCAGATAACTGTTATTTAATCAGGTCACCCTAGCTATAAAAATAATGGTGGAATAAATCCTAGCTACATATATGGATGGGACATCCATGGAAGCAAGCAACCCCCCCCACATTCCTGTCTCCATGCAGATATATATTCGTATATGAAAGCTCCATGATCTATTTTTTCTGATTTTGGATCAGGGTTCTTGATAATAATACTAGCCTGTAATTCATATCATTGGACATGGTATCTTTGCACGGCTTAAGAAAAAGGTGGTCTTTTTGTAGGGGTGGCTCTGGCACATATGCTTGACGATCACTTTGCTTTTCTTATGTTCCTTTTATGTTTCTCAAGATTCTCTTGCATCACATCCATGATATGCTTCAAAATATCAAAAGCTATTCTCCCAAGGCAACCACTATTTTTTTCCTCATTGTTCTTTCTTAAGTTTTAAGTATACATACTCAACACACTGACAACCAAAAGCCATTAATTCCCAATATGCATGATTGGTAGAAAGAAACGTCAGCAATTCACCATCACACACACACACACACACACACACACCGGACACAGATCGGAAGCCACCATTTCTTCCAGAATTATTTCTTCGCATTCAAGCTTGTTATGCAATTTGCAAACTTTGACTAATAAGCCTGTTCGATTTAGCACTGACCATGCCTCGTAAAGTATATCAGTCAAACCTTCGAAATTTCATATATATTTTAAATTCATGAATAAATTTAGAAAAAAATAAATAGTTTATAACACTCTGACAGGATCATCACAAGTGGCTTCTTTGGCACCTACCTTTACCTGTTTATTCCACCATTACATGCATCATGATTTTAAAATGGTGTAGACTGTCTTTAACTTGCTGTCTCCTCAATAAATTAAGAACTAAAGTTCCAAGAATTCAACATACAACTTGCAATTATTTATGGACTTGCATCATATTATCTAAATCACAACCATGTTTTAAAAAAAACCCTAATTGATTAAAAGATGAGCTAGGGTTTGACATAAGTTTTCAGCTTTTCCAACGTTAACATGCTTAATTAACAGACAGAATATGTTGTTGGAAAAGCTGAAAACTGTCAGGATATTGGTGAAACAGAGGCATATAAACAAAAGATACAGATCACCTAAGACAATCTAAGAATCTCGTCAAGGCAGGCTTTAATTTGGTGATGATATGATCGATCATAGGATTAAACTCTCACTCTTTTATATTGCACGAAAATGATGTTTCGATGTAAATTGTGATCATATATGCTGAGCATCAACTGTTTTGAACATTCTGAATGTATCATTATCTGCTAAAAGATGCACGAAAGAATTACGTAAGGTGCATTTAACGGTTTACGAGCTGGGCAAGTTCTTTATTCTGGCTCATATATATATAAGAATTAAGATTGTTGAATCCACACTTTCTGAAGAACAGAAAGATGAACCGAAAGGCAGAAATCCCTACTAATATGAGCCACTCTTGATTCTTCCTACTATTGACCATTAATGAGAGGGGTTCTGATATAGCCGGCTTTGCAGAGGTTGGAGGTTGTCATCTTATACGAGAATATGCTCCAAGCATATCTTGCAGATGACTTAATAGATGTTTTTATAAGCTAATGAGTCATGTCTGAAATATTCATGAGAAATTTTGGTCGTGTTATGCTGAAATAATAACTTAAAATAAAGATAATAAGATACTTTACCGTTGTTTTCAATTGGAAGCAATTGCATCGCTCATCAAACTATCATATCTCTTGAAATTAGGTCCATAAATTGCTCTTTCAGCTGATTTTGTTATTTTTGAAACTATTGTTTATTTTTGAATTTTGTGTTAAATTTGTTTATTAGTTAGAATTTTTATTTTATTTTCTAGTTCATGTGCCAGTTTTTATAGCCTATAAAAAACATTTAAACCTCTTTAGAAAACATCTTTAATCATAATATTAATTCCGTTAAAAATCAATTTCTTGATATTTCGCTTCAGATCCTCAACTTTGCTTGGTAACTTTTGTAAGAAGGGAAAATGTTGAAGGATTACATTTAACCTTAAAAAAAAGGGTGTAAACCTCGGTAAACATAAACATGTACGCTTAAATACAATTTTTTAACCTAAGAAAAAAAATATTATTTTCATCTTTTTAAAAAATAATTAGCATTTAAAGCATGTCAACATCAACAGCCAAATCGAAAACCCAGTAACCTGGGCAGGCCCGCTTTTGTAAATGAGCCGAGAATGCATTTAACCCACCCGGCTAAACACACACAAAACTAGTTCGGACCATCCAGAGCCAATGAATCCAAGTTGGCATGAGAGGATCATTTCCAACCATGTCTCTTAAGAAGAAGAAGAAAAAAAAACAACTAGTCAATTGATTCGTGATTTGCCGTGAGCAGGGCTAAAATTTGTTTTAATATAAAAAAATAAATTTGCAATCATTTCCAACATGTCTCTGACATTAAAAAAAAATAGTTATAGATCGAAAAGTTAATGCATGTTCTCGTATAGCAATATATTGTAATGTATCTATGGGTCTAACAAATGTACGAAGTATTATTTTCTTGAGAATAATACAAGCTCGATGACGAGGTTGGGGGCATTGCTGGGCTTGTGTTCAAGCCGATGGTCTGCAACCTTTGAACAATGCCTGCAAACCATATCTGTAACTTAGCGACTTGCAACATGGCTGCTTTCAACTCATTAAAATACAGTCTAATCTCTGCTCGATCAAGCTATTTCTCGTGATTTTTACATAAAGAAATTTATACGTTTGAGATTTCTTATGATATGCTGCGGTTATCTGAAAATAGATTCTTAGAATAATCATGGGACAAATCTCTTTTTATCTGTTATAACTGTATAAATTCAGTAAGTAATATTTGATAAAAAGTTTCATCAAACTTACTATATGTTTGCCACAATTCTTTACCCACTCAACCTAATTTGCCTCGTACTTATGTTCTAGCCTCTTCTATTCGCTAGCCTACCGGAGCTTACCTGCATAGATCATCTGTTTGATTTCTTATATGTCATTCAATCTGGGCTCTTTACTGTAACTATTGCACCTTGGTGTGTTTGAGATACGGTAGCACTTGCGATTCAAAGTGTTTGTTTACTTAAAAATTCATTAAAATAATATTTGTTTTTATTTTTTAAAAAAATTATTTTTGATATTAGTACATCAAAACGATCTGAAAATATATATTTTAAAAATAATATTTAGCAAAATAAAAATCAAAATTTAAGGGAACGCGGTTTGCACTGTGTTCCCAAACAAACCTTTATTTTAGAACGTTTTGCTATGATGACTGTTCTTTAGAAATAAAGTGATAACTTGTCTCCAGCCATGATGTTTCGTATGGTTAGATTGTGTCCTCTAAGAATGGTGTTCATTCACCTTTGCCCATTTTACATCCTCGTTAATGTTAAAGTTGTGCTTTACTACCTTTAATTTTTGAAGGGGTTCATCGAATTTACTCTTATGTATTCTTTTAAATAAAAATGTTCCTAATTGATTTGGCTATGTTTATCATCTCATATATGCACCAAAATTTCTTCTACCACTCACAACTTGTGATAGAGTTATCTAAATTATCATTTGACTATTGTTATTACTATGAGTTTCTTTAAATTGAATTTCCCCCGACAAATCTAACTATGTTCATCTTTCTCGCGGCCATGAAAAGGCATGCAAACATCATCATCACCGTCATATGTTTCTTCTACCACTCACGACTTGTGATGGATTTTTTCATCATGTTGTTATTGTAAAACATTTCTTTAAATTAATTTGCTCCTCATCTGATCTAGATATGTTAATCTTTCCATTGATGATCCAAAAACATGCATGCATTATCTTCATTGAACTCCCCTAGAAAAATGAGTTAGGCAATCAATTGTTCCTTCTATTGCGCATCCATAAATAATTACACCGTGAATTCACACAATGTTTTTTTTTGGTCACTTAGCTTTATTTTCTTTTCATTTTTAACCTTCCATAATAATTTTATTCGAGATTGGCCTTGATAGTTTGTTTTAATAGGTTCGGTGTGAGGTTCTTATAGAGTTGGTAAAACATCCTGTCATTGTGTTGGCACTTGATTTTGTGTAAAATTTTTGGATTTTTGTTTTTTAAAAAGTTAAAAATAGAAGGACTATAATTGAAAATATGGAAAAAATATAGCCTCCTTTGTCCATGATGGGAAGAATAGAAGAAATCAGGCGTGAGAACTAATGAGAGGGGAGAGAGAAAATAGAGGAAAGAAAAGAAAAGAAAAATGAGTTGCCAAAGCATACCGGAGCTACATCACCAATGTTCTACAATAAAAAGAAGCCCTTGCATAGAGAATTTCAATGGCTTTAAGGAAGGCCATCATCAAATCTCAGAGAAAACATATGCACCTCTCCAATACAACGACATTCCTCACACACTAACGTATGTGTTACAATGTTAGACATTCCTCATAGTTGATTGGGTCATGTTGGGGCAACTCACACATGATTTAATTTAAAGCTTGAACTAGATGAGGAGTTAGGTCGGGAGATTTCGAGGTTGACCTATTGAGTCGTGTTTAATGATATTATCAAGGTGCTCCCTATGACCTGATCATTTTTTTTACGTTAAAAAATAATATTGCTTAACATTGTTTTTAATAAATAAGTTTGAATAACATCATCTTAATTTTTTTTAGTCAGATCGGATTTTAACTATGTTAACTTGGTATTTTATGAATTTATACATGTTATTAAAAAAATTATCACTGACATTTCAAATCCGTTCTCACAATGGAGCGCGTGTAATGAAACTAGTAATGATTAATATCATTACTTATACATCTAAAACCACTAGAAAATGAACTGGTGATGAAAAGTGAAGCACATCCTTTTTTTTTTTACCCAAATTACATCCATTTTCAGCCTAATGAGATTAAATTAGGTGTGGAATTATGGAAAAAGTACCAAATTACAAGTTAAATAACTAAAAAGTAAAATGTAGAGCCACAAATTCACAACAATTTTTATTTTGATATGAAAGCTCATTTTATTTATTTTTTAGTTTTTATGTTAGAAAGAGGAGAGATAAACTTACCAAAAAAATGGGTAGAAAAATAAAATTGTCTATTTAGTTACTTATTTACTACGAAACTCATTGTTATCAGTGTCAATGAGTTCCATGTGACAAAGAAAGTTTAATGGCGGTAGTTTTTGTCTTCAAACATCCCTATAAAAAGATATCGGACTTTATTTAGATATTTTTATTTGGTTAATTTTTTGTTTTTTTGGGTGATTTTGGATTTGGGGTTGTTATGTGGTTTGAGGAGGTTTTTATGGTGTTTAAGAGATGTTTTCGAGTTAAAATAAGTTGGAAAATGGTTTTGTAATTCAAAAACCCCCTCCCCTGGTATTTCATCTATTATAGTGGTGGTCAGAATCTGAATTATAGCTCAGCAAATGAAACATTGTCTAATACTTATTTTGTTATTATTTTTTTAAAATAAAGGGTGGACAACTTATCATCTGACCCTTAAACAAGAAAAAAATATCTATCCCAACTGAATAAGCCTGTCTTAGGTCCACACGCCTGATCACTCGGGCTTATGAGTTCTTATCTGATTTTAAAATAATTTTTTTTATTATATAGTAAAATAAAATAAAAGATTGATGGAATGAAATGGAGTCTATGAAACAGGTAGATCTTTGATAAATCAATTCATATTAACTTGTATTATTTTTTATTTATCTTTAGACTTGTTAAATTAATAAAATTATACAAGAATAATTCTTACAGATTTAATTTTAAATCCCTACAAAGTGTTGGGACATTAACTTTCATTCAATTTTATATCATATGGCCGAGATATCATGTTCTTGCATTCAATTTTTTTTATCCAACCTGCAAAGTATGATGAGAAGAAAGCTAGTAGTATCATATAGTGGTAATAATTGATTGTTTCGATCAAGAGTGTCATGAAAGTTTGTTTGACTGAATCCGAGGTGGCACCATGGACCCCACCTTCCTTTTCCTTTGACTCTCAAACGTAGTTCGCTTCAGAGTAAATTATAGGCTGGTCCCTCTATTTCTTATTATTTTGTAAGATGGCTTGTTGTTTCATGAAAACTATATATTAGTCCCTCAGAGTGAACTATAGTTTACTGTCTTCTTCTTAAAATCTCCGAGCTACCCTTTCCTAAATGTAAATGACTTGTTTGTAGTGGGTGGGATTGGAAAATTTGATAAAAATGAAGGACATTTTAAGGAAAAAAAATAGTGAAATAAAACCAAGTCACCAAACATATAAGATTAGAGAGATTCAATATTGGATCCCTTAGAATAAAGTAATTAGCGAAAAAAAAATAGGAATTAAATAATACTTTACTCTTTTACCTTTTGCACTTCCTCCTTGCCATTTGCATGCTTTGACTGGGACCCAAGTTGTCGCTGCACCACTGCACGCCACCTTCTCTCTCCCTCTCCGTAAAAAGCTTGACAAAAAAAAAAAAAAAAAAAATTAAAAATAAATACCCCAATACAAATCCATTTTCTCTGGCCAAAAAGTACAGTAAAGTTGAAGCATTTATTTGAAAAGAAGATTTTCAAGGATCTTCTTTCATCACATTAACAAAAGAAAAACCTCTCTACTTAATGTAAACCACTTTTTTGACATGAAGGCTACTAGACTTACTTTTGAAAACTACCCTTTTGTTAGTCTTCGTTAATGATGGTCTTTTGGGTGGGTAGTGGAGGGTTATGAGTGTGAAATTTTACTTCTTTATGTGTTTTTAAAATGAGGTGCTAAGGTTTGGGCCTTGGGTTTGTGTCAGTGTTCATTTTGTCAATTTTAATGGAGAGAGAAACTGGGGTTTCTGTGATTACTCTGTGGATGATCCTGGTGGTATTCATACTCCCTTTTTCAAGGATCTCTGCCAATATGGAAGGTTCTTGCTGGTTTCTTATTTTCTCGAATATTTTATTTGTTACTTATCAATAGATTGTTGTGGCCCTTTGTAAGTCTGTGGAATTATGGATTTTGTTTGTTAAGTTGTTGTGTTATTGAATGCTGGCTTTTTAGAGTTATTTTGAACAGTGATGGATGGAATTAATGCTTTATTGTTGTGTTTATGGAGCTGGATTGGTCTGGTGAGTTATTTTTAAGGTGTTTTATAGATAGGATGTGCAATTAAGAAACTTTCTTGTATTAGATAATGACAGGCTCTATATAATAAATTTGACTCTCAGAACTTGTTATGGTAGTGTCTTATTAAATTAAGGTGTCATTTTCCTATCAGATCAAAGAGAGTGTTAATTACTGTCATTTTTTGATGTTAAGTTATTGCACGAGAAGGATGTGGTAGCTCATTTTCTTTTTGTGGGCTGAATGTTTTAAAATTTCAATTAGTTCTTGCCTGAGTTCAATTTTTGTTTGCTTCAAAGTGCTATGCTAGGTTCTTTTGCTTTGACTTAGATAAGAAAGAGGGGTTTCAATGCAGCGGGAGATGGGCTTATAGCATATGGAGATTTGATTGAGACATTAAGATTAGACAACACAAACACAAGATTTGGCTTGTAATTCATATCTTTGAAAGCAATCCTTTTCTCATGTCATTAAGCTGGTTGAAAGAGCACATCTTCCCAGACTTTTAGGACAGAGTCAGGTGTAATGGGTCATTTAATGCTTGTTAGAGAATATCAGAGATGGTAAAATCTAGTGCTGATGCGAAGTTGAGTAACTTTACCTCCAAGCTTTAGAAATCTGCTTTATCTTCTTGCCTTTTTCTTCCTTTGATTAACCTTCACGTCTCAATATTGTGGTTGAAGCAGGTGATGCGTTGCGTAATCTACGGGTAAATTTACAAGATCCAAACAATGTCCTGCAGAGCTGGGATCCTACCCTTGTTAACCCCTGTACTTGGTTTCATGTTACATGCAACAATGACAATAGTGTTATTAGAGTGTAAGCAGCCTTATTTAATCAATCACTTTGTTAAGTAAACCATGCTTGTTTTATGATCTTCTATATGCTAAAAGCACCATTTCTTGTCTCCTACAGTGACCTTGGCAATGCAGCCTTATCTGGTCAATTGGTCCCACAGGTTGGCCAGCTTAAGAATTTACAGTACCTGTAAGTCATTATGAAGAATGTTTATTAGAAGCACTCTGTTTGCGTGTATTTTTTTGTGGCTAACTGCTACGCCTCTCTATGCTTCTATTAACACTGAACTGCATTTTTTTGTGCATTCTTGATTGACAATTTTTATGTTCAATGTTCACTACCTCTCCAATCATCCTTCTCTCATGAAAAGGATTCTTTTACGTGAATTGTAGGCATGCATTTATTGGTGATGCCTAACAATACCCAGTTGCTGTCATATCAATTATTACGTTTCTTTCCTGTTCTCAAAAGAGGGGTGGGCAGCTTGAACATGGATAAATAGAGATTGAAGTCTTAGGAAACTTAGTTAACCTTCCTGATTAAAATTTGTTGAGTGGAAGTTTTTTATATTGTATATACTATACACAAGTACTTCTTTCTTGTAAAGTTATTTTTGCTAATTATTTTAACATGCTACTGAGTTATCACACAACAAATCTGTAGTTTTAATTGGATTAATGACTGGGTGAGTTCCCAATTAAGTTTGCTATTGTTTTATAGGAGATATGGATTTTGTGAATGCAATGAATCAACTAGTTCACTCAGAGCATAATGATCGCCCATTATTTAATGTTCTTTTCTGTGTTTTGTTTAAATTTGGAGGTCATCACAATGCATTTAGAATCAAAATTTGAATGATTGCTATATTAATAACAACATTAAAGAGGATACAAATTCAATACAACAGAGATGAGCACACAGTAGTTTCTTTTTATTATTGTTGCATGTGGACACACGCTCTTAGTGGTACTCTTTTATTGAACTATGTTATTAGTTTGTAGTGTTTTACCATCATAAATGTTTTCTTTTAAGTTTTAATGTCCTATGATTCATTTTTAACGTGCAGAGAACTCTATGGTAACAACATAAGTGGACCAATTCCTAGTGATCTTGGGAATCTGACAAACTTGGTGAGCTTGGATCTTTACCTGAACAGTTTCAGTGGTCCTATTCCAGACGCATTGGGCAAACTGACGAAACTTCGCTTTCTGTATGAATAAACATCCTTTTCCTTGCCTTCTATAATTTTTGCTCTTTGGGATTCATTGCTGCTTATTAGAACTTCATTTAGTTTGTTTGTTGGAAAAGACTGCTTAGCACAAAGCTTGTTTTTTTGAGCCACAAAGCTGAATTTGTCAAGGAACGGCTAGCATCATAATTGCCTTACTATGCAGCATTTTATCCATGAACAATAGTACAAGGGTCCGATATTGCTTAGCACCAAGGAATTCATAACTACTTTCTTTCTTTGTTTGTTTTTTTCATCACATTCAATTTCCTTTCCTTTCCTTTTCCTTTTATTTTCTTTTTCTGCTTGATATGAGGAAGTCAATGTAAAAGCAGCAGTGTAAACTCAAATAGTATCATGTTGCCTTCCATTTTGAGACTGTTCTGCAGATTGAACTAAATTATCCTTGATACTGGAGCACTCTCCCTTACAATCATGAAAAGTTAATTGAAGGTTGTTTATGTTTAAGGAAAGTAGCATGATATTCCATTTATTAATTTTTAACAAGGGAACTTTGTGTGCTTCATTTGCTGCAAGCTAGCATGTAAGTAATTGCAAAAGGACTTCTTGACTGGTGTAGTTCTCAAGTTGTCCTTGAGGTGGTTTCATGATTCTATTTTCTGCTTGAATGGAGTAGAACTTAAGTGCTGAGCCATTCCTTTTTCTTTCCTAATTTTATTAATTTCTAACTTCTCTATTGTTTGTGCGCTTGAGTGCTAGTGGGCACGTGTTGGTTCCAGCAGGATTTTAATAATACATGCTAAAGTGGTAGAGGGGAAACTTATCATTTTTTTTGGTATGTCTCTGCAAGGATAGCCGACTCAACAACAATAGCTTGTCAGGTTCCATACCTTTGTCCTTGACAAACATCACTGCCCTTCAAGTCTTGTAAGTGCTTCTTCTCTTTTTCAGCCATCAGTACTGTCTTGGTTGTAATGATGTGATATGAACTTTTTGCAAATTTGGTTGTAGAGACTTGTCAAATAATCGTCTCTCGGGACCTGTACCAGACAATGGCTCGTTTTCACTATTTACTCCCATCAGGTTTGCCATCTTACAATTGGAACTTTCTATACCTGAAATTCTGGATGTCCAAAATGGAACCATTAGCTAATCGGAATCGCCTTTAACAGCTTCGTGAATAACTTGGACCTCTGTGGCCCAGTTACGGGGAAGCCTTGCCCTGGATCTCCACCGTTTGCACCACCACCTCCATTTATTCCACCACCAACTGATTCTTATCCTGGTAATCTCCTGCACTAATAGTGAAAATACAATTATTTCATACTGTCATCTTTTCTCATCTTCAGCTTGATGATCTTCATATTGTTTCTTACGAGGGCATAGTTGGTGTTTGATTTACTTATTCTGTCCACTACAATCATTCCTATAACTGCACATGCATTTCAAGATTTGTTTTTATTTAATTTTGCAGCTGCCACTTGTTGCACTAATAGCCTTATTTAATTACCAAATTCTCAAAAAGAAGTCCTCCTTTTTAAGCGTATTCATATCATCAGAAGGCTGAAATTACTGTTGAAATCACTGTTTTGGAAGTTAGTTTTGTTCCAACAAATTTGCATTAGGAGACTGAACTAAATTATCATTTCAGGAGAAAATAACCCCACTGGAGCAATTGCTGGCGGAGTGGCTGCTGGTGCTGCTTTACTGTTTGCAGCCCCAGCCTTTTGGTTTGCATATTGGAGGCGAAGGAGACCGATAGAGCTTTTTTTTGATGTACCTGGTTTGTGTTTCACCTTCAAAATAGACTAGTTTTAATGATTGGACCTTGAATGTTCTTTTAACTCTGTTGTTTCTCCAGCTGAAGAAGATCCAGAAGTCCATTTGGGACAGCTCAAAAGGTATTCTTTGCGAGAACTACTGGTTGCAACAGATAGTTTTAGCAACAAGAACATTCTTGGCCGAGGTGGATTTGGTAAGGTGTACAAGGGACGCCTGGCTGATGGCACATTGGTGGCAGTCAAAAGACTGAAAGAGGAGCGGACACCTGGAGGGGAATTGCAGTTCCAAACAGAGGTAGAAATGATCAGCATGGCTGTGCATCGGAATCTCCTGCGGTTGCGTGGGTTTTGCATGACACCAACGGAACGGCTGCTTGTTTATCCATACATGGCTAATGGTAGCGTTGCATCCTGTCTAAGAGGTACTACTTGTTGGTCCTTTCTCGTGCTTTTAGGTCATGGAGGTCATGTCTGCTACCCTTATGCTACAAACCTCATCCAACCACTTTGGTTTAGTCTCATCTGTGGTTTTTATACTGGAGTTAAATGCTCATTCTAGTTTCTGCTGCTTTCATGCTCCCATCACCTCACTAATTCATTTATATCAAATAGGAATTTTAACTTGAACACCTTTTATGTGAGTAATTGGTACTCATGATCCTTTTTTATGTATTCTTGTAGAACGCCCCCCATCAGAAGCCCCTCTTGATTGGGCAACTAGGAAGAGAATTGCATTGGGGTCTGCAAGGGGTCTTTCTTATTTGCATGATCACTGTGACCCAAAGATCATTCATCGTGATGTGAAAGCTGCAAATATATTATTGGATGAGGAGTTTGAGGCAGTTGTTGGTGACTTTGGGTTGGCTAAACTTATGGACTACAAAGATACCCATGTTACAACTGCTGTGCGTGGAACCATTGGACATATAGCCCCTGAATATCTTTCCACGGGAAAATCATCTGAGAAGACTGATGTTTTTGGTTATGGGATCATGCTCTTAGAGCTTATCACTGGACAGCGCGCATTTGATCTTGCCAGGCTTGCCAATGATGATGATGTTATGCTACTTGATTGGGTAATAAACTCACTGCCTTCCTGCTTGTTATTTGCCAGATTCTTCCGTTATGTGTTAAGATGCAAAAGTTTACTTTTTGATGTTATAATCTTGCTTCAACAGTGTTACTCTGGATATATATATATATAGTATATCTGGAATTGTTTTGTTCAGGGATGCACTCCATAACGCTCATGGCTCTGGTCAGTTGAATCCTTGTTTCAACCTGCTTCACTTTCTCTGCTTGTTTACTTATCTTTTTCCATACAAACCATGCCCTTTTTTTTAACTCCATGTTTTCGTTGATTCCTTGTTACTCCCACGTGTTTCTAAAAGAATTTTAGCCTTCCGAGATTTATTGGGACGATAGATAGGAAATGGTATTTTGTTCCTTACCACCTTTTATCTCTTAGCTTAATTTCTTTATTGTCTTTGGCTTAGGAGAAGCATCATAGTTCTGGCCTTAATATTCTATTCTTGAAATACTAGGGATCTTTGGTTATCCCATGGAATTCATCTTTAAATAGCATCTAGGGTATAATTTTACTATTAAATGGCTGACTCAAAGGTAGTTGCTGCTATCATCATATGGTGATTTGTGATTAATGAAAACTGTCAACCTAGAAGACCTCTTATTTCTGAATCTCTCTTCTTTCCTCTCCAATGACGGCTGGTACTCTTGAACTGATCTATCATACTGATTACTGAGGGATTTGTTCATATATTTATGAAGAGAGAACAGAATGAATTTAACTTTCTTGGAACATCCGGATGGGCTTCAACTACAGCTCATCTTGATATTAAATAATTTCAGTTTTGTTTGCTGAAAGGTCGTGCCTTTAGTAATTATGTTGGCTCATTAGGCACAGCATGGACAGTGCTTATCTTTTCACAGATGTAAACTTCCTGCTTGCAGCTGGGTTTAGTCATACACTTCTCTGATATTTTTCTCATTCTTATTGTTGGACTTGTCTATGCCACATTTGTTCATTCACTAATCAAAACTTCTGCAAGTTCTGCAGGTTAAAGCACTCCTAAAAGAGAGGAAATTGGAAATGCTGGTTGATCCGGACCTGCAGAACAATTATGTCGACTCTGAGGTAGAACAACTAATCCAAGTAGCATTGCTCTGCACCCAAAGCTCCCCAATGGACCGGCCTAAGATGTCCGAGGTGGTGAGAATGCTTGAAGGTGATGGATTGGCAGAGAGATGGGAGGAGTGGCAGAAGGTAGAGGTGGTCCGCCAGGATCTTGATTTGGCTCCATGTCAAAATTCTGAGTGGCTCCTTGACTCTACTGAGAACCTTCATGCTGTAGAATTGTCCGGTCCGAGATGACCATACCTTTTCAACAGATAAGAAAATCCATGATTTACTTTCACTTTTTGTTTTTGTTTTTGCAATGCCCCCTTCTGCAATCTTGTCTCTAATATTCAAGTTAACCCAATGTAGTCCCCCTAGGAATATATATTAAAAATCTGTGCATATGAATCTTTCTGGGTTACATTTTGGATCTTACAAGGCAAACTGCAGGACACTATGAATATACCCAATGCCTTGTGCTCTTTTATTCTTGTAACATTAATATAGTTCAATTGCAAAAGTTGGTACGATGATTTCCGAACCCTCCCCCCTTTTTTTTTTTTTTTGCACATGCTCTTTTCTTCTTTTCTTTGAGGAAAATTTTCAACTCGTCTAAGTTTCAGAGTGGTGTTTTAAATCATTGAAAGCTGTGCGCACTCAAACCTATTTGCTAGTATGTGTGTGCCAGCTAGCTCAAGGGGGGTGTTGAGAGCTGTCTTAATATGATGTTTTTAAAGGGTTTTATACTAGAAAATATATTAAAATAATATTTTTTAATTTTTAAAAAAATTATTTTTAATATTAAAATGTTAAAACACGATTGTTTTCATGAAACGGTAGTTGAAA
>Ga0325414_1002778_pt1 | contig 17952 bp, 5 predicted proteins | sample PopdelMetagenome_8_FD_206183 | JGI IMG/M metagenome (GOLD analysis project Ga0325414, IMG submission 206183) | Populus deltoides microbial communities from Bellville, Georgia, United States - Leaf-PdKOR-R3 | ecosystem: Host-associated > Plants > Phyllosphere > Phylloplane/Leaf | place: USA... | reverse complement strand
CAAAAGATAAAAAAGAATTTCTAAAAAATATAACGTCAAAGAATAAAACACGGGTCAATCTGGGCTACTTGACTAGCCCACGCCTCACAATACAAGACTGAGTTAAAAAAATAGAATTTCAAAAGAAGGACCTAGTAAAAAAGACCCGGGTTCAATAAAAAAAAAACATAAAAATGAGCTAATCCAAATTAAATTTACTTACTCGTTCTCATAATAACTTAATTGAAAGTAAAGTTAAAAATAAAAAAGGTCAATGGCCAAAATTTCAACGTCAAGTTATAATTAAAAAAAAAAATCAACGTCACGGGGAAGAAGCCAAGGCATAAAAAAACTCAAGTGAACCTGGGTTAACTCGATTAACCCGCCACCAACGACATGAAATCATGGTAAAAAAAAACTTTCAAAAGAAGGACTCGGCAAAACAATCATATTTAAATAAAAAATATATTAAAAAAAAGAATACGTAAGCTAGCCCAAGCTAACTTGACTAACCCACACCTAGGATAACCCAACAAAAAAAAACCGAAAAAAATCACAAAGCTCGAGGGTCAATAATTTAATACCAGATAATGAAATTGAAAAAAAAATCAACCTCATAACAAAAAATATAGGAAAAAAATGTGAGTCAACCTGAGTTAATGACAAACCTATTATATGGAATATGAGATTGTGATAACTCAATAAAAAAAAATGGAATAGACAATAAAGCCAAGGGCCTCATAAGTAAATGTCAAATTATGAATTTAGAAGGAAAAAAATAATAATAAACGACCCCTAAAAAAAACCAAACATAATTGGCCTCATGTCAAGAGATAGGGAAAATCTATAGAAAGACAATCATGAAAAAATAACAAAGTAAAATCTCCAACCTTAAAACAATTTTAAACTCAAACAATATGAACCAAATATGGTATAAAAAACAAAACAAACAAAATAATTAAGGGCTAAATTGAAAAAAAATATCAAGAAGATGATTTTAAAAAACATGCTTGAAAGAATGAGGACCAAGATTTGATTAAAAAAATAAAATAGAATGTTGAGGGGCAAAATCAAAAGAAAGATAAATCTAGAAAATAATAAGAAAATAGAAATAATAATAACGGGGACCAAAATTGGATTAAAAAACAAATGCAATAAAATTGCAAGGGACAAAATTGGAAAAAAAATAAATAAAGAAAATTATATAAAAACATAAAAAGAACAATCGAAAGTTAAAGGACCAAATTGAATGTAAAAATCAAAATTGAATAAAATACCCAGGTTCGAAATTGAAAAAAAGTTAAACTTCATAAACCATCAAAAGAAAAGATAAATAGTAGTTAAAAGGATGGAAGCCAAAATCAATAAAATTACAAACCAGAGGACATGATTGTTTTTTAGAAGGGCTGGTATAAATTTCAAAGGCATGAGAGAGAAAAGAGAGAGGAATGGAAAAAAGTTTCATCGTAGCCGAACGGACTTCTACCGTAAGCACGCGCCACATTACTGGAAAGAGGATGACTGACCGCTCCCAACGCCGCCATGCATGAAGGATTTTGGTAACCATATGACCCCGCACGCACTGCTCAAAAAACTCAAGGGCTGTCACACGGTGACGCGTGCAACTTTTTTTTTAACAATATTTAACTACTTAAAAATACCAAACAACCCCTAACTAAATCCAAAACATGCAAAAAAATAAAATAAAAAGGAGACTAGAATGCCCTTAAACCAACCTTGTTTTTGTTAATTTAAAGGTAATTTTGTAATTTAAATATTTAAAAAATAAAAAAGAAAAAAAAGCCCCTCTTTTACTTTCTTTTTTTATCCTAAGGGCATGACCACAAATTTACTGTGCATTTTTTTTAAAAAGGCAAAAGAAACTATGATCGAAAGCTTAATATTTTTTTGATTTTTATGGTAAAATAATTATTATTTTACTATAATAAAAAAGGTGTTATTATTAATTTATCCCCGATAAATTTTGCAATGATTAATGGATGCGTGAGAAAAAAACCTCTATTTACAAGCTTCTAAGTTTTTAATTTAATTGTGTAAATGTTATTTTATTTTTTCAATGAACAACGAAATGTGTGCTCCAGTGTTTTACTTCCGTGTTTTACTTATGCCTTTTTGGAATTTTTTTTTTTTAATGGTGCATTATCCACTTGATTATATATTGCATTGGAATGAATAAATTTATTTAAAACGCTAGTTTCAATGTTGGAATCCAAATAATAATAATAATAATAATAACAATAACGAAAAACCTTCCCTAATTAAGTAAATTTCCTTTTTTTTCAAGACAGCAGGTTGCATGGTCACTCATAAGGCCACGTTTTTCAAAAATGCCAACTGCTTTGCTGCAAATTTGCAGATTTACCATCATTCGGAGTCGATTGTGGGTCACGTGCCTAACATGGTGGGTGGAACAAATAGCTCCACGAGATCTTTTTCTCGATTGCAAGCGATCCCTCATTCCTATCGCCACATGGATGCTATATATACGACGCAGCGGAGCCTGCGCCGCAAGTCGAGCACGTGTCAGCTCGTGGTGCCTTCGCCATTATTCTTAGCGCTTCGTCATCGGAATGAATTGTACGTCACTGTAGTTTTTTTTAATGTTGTTTTTAAATAAAATAAATTTTAAAAAAGTGAATTATTTTTTAATATTTAATAGTATAAAAAAGTAAATTAAAAAATATTTTATAAAATTTAATTATATCATAAAAAATAAACTGAAAAATAATTTATTAATATTTTTTATAAGTTTATTAAAAAAATATGGACCGACTATGACAAATAAAAAAATAAAGGAGTATTGAGTTAAGAAATCCAATTTTATAAATTATTTCAAATAAAAAAATAACAATAAAAAAAGTGAAGAACAAATCTATATAAAAAAATTTAAGAGAATGAAATTGAAAAAAATATAAATTATTTCAAATAAAATAAATAGCAATTACAAACATGAAGACCAAATATGATAAATAAATAAAATGAATTAAAAAAAGATAAAAAAAATAACAACTAAGATAACGAGGACTAAAGTTGGTATAAAAATCAAATTAGATCAAATTTTAGGGGTCAAAATTTAAAAAAAAAAATCAAAACAAAATATATAGTAATCAAAAGATTGAGAATTAAATTTAATATAAATAAAAAATATTTTTAATTTTTTAAAATTTCTAAAAAGTGGTTTTGTTCTAAAATAAAAGGAAAACAGTTTTCCAAAATCCAAACCAAATTGAGAATAAAATTGAAAATATTTTATAAATTATTTAAAATCAAATAAATAACAACAAAAATAATGAGTATCAAATATGATTGATAAAAAAAGAACTTCAATTAAGAGAAAGATAAGATAATAACAAATAACAATAATAAAAAGAAGTATCGAAGTTGGTATAAAAATAAAATTAAATCAAATTCTAATGGACGAAATATAAAAAAAACTATATAAAATATATAACAATAAAAAAAATTGAGGATTAAGGCTGATATAATTCACAAATAACAACTATTTTTTATTTTTTTTGTAATTTTTAGAACGTATTTTCCACCAAAAATAAAAAAAAAATACTTTTCTGAAAACTAAACTAAATTTTTATTTCATTTAAAAGTGTTTTTTATTTACCAAGTTTTCTAAAGTTAAACAAAGACAAGATATAGAAAAGCACTTTCCATTAAACGAATGAGACCTAAATATTTATTTTTTAAAAAAAATAGATAATCTATATTAAAAAATTGAAAAAATAAATATAAGAGAATCAGATCGAATCTTTTAATGTATGATCTTTTTCCCACTCTATCTGTGTTATTTGAGAAATTACATTTTACATCACAAAAATTATATTTTCATAACACTTTAAAACTTCCCTCTAATCTATCAAAAAAACCAACAAAAATATATTGAATTATTTGCAAGATTATTTTATTTAATGACTTAAAAACCATGATTATTAGATTGCCATTTTTGTTTTATGATTTTATCAAAAATTTGTTCCTAATATGGTTAAAACTTAATATAAGAATAAAAATAATCCAGTCTTTACATGACCATAAATAACGGATGCTAAATCAATAAAATTCAATTTTAAAAACAAGAAATCCAAATCTTTGTGTGCTTTTTTATGATGTCCCAAAAAATCCAGGTAGCATGGGAACAAAGCTTATATCTTGGATAATCAGTTATGACAATTTGATTCATTCTTTCAACTCAAATTGGTTGGTGAGTTAAGGTGACTGGTACCTATAAAAGGTTTTTTTTTTAGTTAATCTAGAGACTTTACAATGCTCAAGTAAGTTTTTTTTCAAGAAAAAAAAAAGATAATGTTATTTTAGAAAGAGATTTTGGGAACAAATATGCAATAAAAAACAAAGAATGAAAACCAAGAGTTTGAAGGATTTATGATATATCTATATCTTATGAGTCTTGTTTCTTTAAGGAAATAAAGGGCTAAAGCGTAATATCGTCCTAATAGTTTTAATGAATGAAAATATCTCTAACATATACATTAATAAAGATTAAATATCACTTACACAAACATTAATGTTGATAGAAATATAATAAGGCCTTAAATGATTTTTTTACATCATTCCTTACACAACTTTGATGTTGAAGAAAATATGATAGGTCCTTAAAAAACTTGTATATAATATCTCTTACACAACATTAAAATTGGTGAAAATATGGTGGACTTTTACACACCTAAGGGTGTATGGCTAATAGAATCCAAAAATATAGTCTGGCTCATTGAGGTCGAGCTTTTCCCCTGGGTTGAGCCCATAAGGGCTGGATTTATTTTTAGACCGAGTCTATGACATTGGGTTCTTCTCCAAAACTGAGCTTATGACATTGTGCTCTTTCTGATGGCTTAGCCTATAAGAACAAGGCTCTTTTTCCAAGTTGAGCCAAGACATTTGAGTCTTAACCAGGGTTGAGCCCATGAGTGCCAGGCTTTTTTCTTAGGTTGAACCAATTAAGATCAGGCTCTTCTCCAAGAATGAGACCATTAAGACAGGGCCCGAGTACGTTGCTTGAGACCATGAGTTTTGGACTTTTCGGGGTTTAAGCCTGTTAAATTTGAGTTTATCATTTTTTTTTACTCATTTTTTATATATATGAAAATAATATGCACAAGTTTTCGAAAACTTTTAGCCTAAATATTTAGTGATACATATATTATTTTTATTACTATCAAATTTTATATTATTTCCTCCGGATAATTATTCTTTTATATCTATATATAGTCACATGAAAATAATCAAACTATTATTATTTTTATCTTTGTAATTGTTTTATATATCATAATAAGTTTTTATTTGAATAATCATGTTTCGAATAACAAAAACATGTCCTCTCCAAAATTAGAAAGAAACTAATGAATAAGGAAAATCAAGTTTTAGTTAAAAAAATACATTTTTTCTCACTTAATTTAAATTATTTGATTTTTGACATATATTTATTGTAATTTCTTTAAGTTTTTGTTCAAATAAATATGTTGTTAATAAAAAAAATATTGTTTCATCAAAATAAAAATAAGATAACTATGTTAAATCTCGATTAATTTAATAATAAGATAAAAAAATAAAGTAACAAAAACACATAAAAAAATTATTACTCCTGGCAAAGCTAGGCTAACATATGAAATTCGTGACCTGGACATGAGATATGTCTATATTACATGTCTATCTTGCGTCCAAAGTCATGAGTTTAGGATAATTCAATAGAAAAAAAATTGACAATAAATAAAAATAAAATTGAAAAAAATAAGAGAAAAAAATAGATTATGATATTTAATATCGCAACACGGATTATTTACCCGGTTGTATTTAACTAATTTGTTTATTAAAAATAATTTCTATTAAAAATCGACACCCACATAAAATTTATTGAATAAAATAAAGGAATAAAAAAATACCATGCAAGACTGCTTATATTAAAAATATTCTAAAAAAATATTTTTATATTTAAAAATAAATTTATTTTGTATAGAATATATATCTTCAAAACCCATTTTTGGGTTATTCCAAAAAGACAAAACCTGAAATAGTGTCGTTTTGAACGACACTGTTCTCCTTCTTCCCCTGCACACGCAGAGGCAGAGGAAGGAGAAGTTTTGCTTCCCTGTATTTTTCCTGCTTTCTCTCTTTCTCCCCACTTGCTCGAACCCTGACAAAACTCACGGCCCTCACCTGCCAACAGACAAAAATGCAGAGGGGACAAGTCCTACAGGCTGCCACCAAGTGGCCGCTCGGCCACCCTCCTACCCATGTGCCATGACTGGACACGGGTAGTAGCCCTCCCCCCCTTTCCTATTTATAAATACAAGGGGAGAGAGACGAGTAGGAGGGGGGAATAGAGGAAAAGAAGAGAGAAAAGAACAAAAAACAGAAACAAAAAAAAAACAGACGAAAAACAGGGGGAAGGTTGAGAAAAAAAAACAGAGGGAACCGAAGGACATTTTCGCGGTTGGGAAAAATAGAAGGGGACATCTGTTTGAGAACCAAAGGAGCTGAAAATGAAGGACATCTGTTCGAGAAAAAGTCCACTCTCAAATCTGTATCTATTAGGCAAATATAGGGAGACCAGAAATTCTTGTCTCTTATATGTGGAAAGCAGGAATGAGAGTCGCCACCTAATATTTTGGTCACTAGGAACCCTAACTGGTCTCAGAGATCAGGTACGGGGATTGATTGTGTAAAGGGAACGTATTAGCACCCTAAATACGCTCTACCTAAGGTAAGTTGCATTGTTTTATTGTCTCATAAAATCTAAGGTCTTATCGTGTTTTTTAGTTATTGGTTTGTTTATGGTTTAAGAAAAGTCCTTCTCGGTAAAAAGATCCTTATTTTATTAGGTAAAACCAAACCGTTCTAACGTCAACAAAAAACGATGAACAGTTCATGAAACGTCTTTGTTTCTCAATTCAAATGTCTATTTTGATTTGGTCCTTGTGGTTTCACAATTTTGTAATCAAACCATTGGATAAATTGTAATTGGGTCCTTGATTTTAGCGCATTTTACAAAGTAGTCTTTGGTTTTGTATTCATGCGATTTGGCCCTCAATTGATCAATAAACTTCTAATTTCTTCAATTCAGCCCCTGATTTGGTCAACTCCAGTGCCTCTATTTATGCGCCTTTTCCGGTTTGGTCTTTGGTTTCGGATGTTTTCAATCAAGTCCCTAATTGGCCATCAAACTTCAATAATTATGCAATTAAGCCCCTGATTTGACCAAATCAACTCTTCAAAATTATAATTGGACCCCAGAACTTTAATTTATTCAAATAAAAGCCTAAATTGACTTAAAATCAATTTTTCTTTCAATCAAACCCTCCATAAACTGAATTAAACCCTTGATAAAATTTAATTGAGTCCATAAACATCTGATTTTGAACTTTTCTTCCTCAAATTGAATTTTCATTGTCAACAGGGCTCTCATTAGTCTAAAATATACTATCAAATTTCAATTCTTGTATTTTTGAACCTCCTCAACCAATTTCTAACCATTTTATCAGCATTCCAGCATCCTTTTCTCACTCATATTATTTTTTGGATTTCTTCTGAATATTTTTTTATTTATATTTTTTGTATTTTTTTATTTTTTGTGTGGAAACCAAAAAATAGGTAATAACAATCAACAACAACACCATCATTGTCAGAAATAGAAGAAGAAATAGAGAAGCAAGAGAACATAAGCAGGGAGAAGAAAAAATACAGAAAACACAGAGAAAGAAAGAAGAACCATCGGTCAGCAACCGTAACGCCACCGCCACCACCACTAGTAACATTGTGAGCAACCGCCGGTTAACCTTCCTCCCTTCCCTTTCTTTTTCTTCTTCTTCTTCTTCTTCTTCGTCCCCAGCTGCTCCACTCTTATGAGTAAACAGTAAAGAGTGAATTAATCTATGAGATGGTACACAGTAAAAGAAGAAGCTCTTTTAGTATGTAGTTGATGTAATTATCACATAATTACCATGCATATCTAATATAAAAGACTTGATAGAAGTTAGCACGAGGCTTAATCAAACGAATTCAATCGACATAAGAGTTAATGGATCAAACTAAAATAAAAATAAAATAAAATTGAATAACTGACATAAATATAGGGGTAAATTTAAGATACTCGCCTAAAATGAAGAGGAATGGTTCAAACTTCAAACAAATCCCCACAAAATGAGATTCTTCGTCGTAACAACCTCTCTAAACATGGCGTCGTGATATGCAAATTGCCCTTATCCAGGGGTTCTCTGCACAGTGTAGCGAAAGGGAGATCAATGATACTAGATCTGCTTTCATCCTTCTACATTTGGATTGTTGGGAATTGGACATTGTTATTTTTTTTATTTACTTTTTTATGAGATTAGCTTCACTTCATGACCCGAGTCGCGAGTTTACCATACTAACTTGGGTTGACTCTGGACGTTTGTTTTTGCTATTTTTCTTCAATTTCATCATCTAACATTTAATTGTCTTAAAATTGAGCTTCATATTTTATTTTTCTTTTGGCAAGTCAACATAATTACCTTTTCTTTTTAAATTTGGTCCATTTATTATCGTATTCTTTCATCATATAATTAAATCTAAGCATCTTATTTGATCCAATAGGATCTATAATTGAAGTCATCAGTTTTCTTTTTAAAACATGCTAGCAGTGCTCAAATATTGTTTTTTTTTCAATTAAAAAAAAATACTAGCCTGATCATGACAAAATGCTGGCCATCTATCGAGTACATACGAAGCAACATTCATCTCCTTTGACTACCACAACCAATCTTTCGCAATTTAAAATTAGTAGCACTGCCTAAAGAAGTTAGTTCAGACAGTTAGTAAAAAAATAATTGAGCCTGAGCTAGGTTTCAATTTTGAGTTGTGCATGTCATTGGATATTTTATAAGGTGATCACATGTGCTCCATTGAATGGTATCTTAGCATTCACGAGCAACAAAGCATTCAGAATCAGACCGGGAGTCAAAGCAGGCAGTGTCAAGCCAGCGTAACACCGAACACCAGGCAGGATTGTAGATTCCAACCATAACGTCAAGAACTTTGAAGAACCAAATGAACTTGCAAGTAATAACAGAAATCATCATATTAGCAGTAAAGACAGAAGAAGCAGTAGCACGAACAAGCATATCACATGAGTGACGAACAGCAGCAGTAAAATGGAAGCAGAAATATAATACAATTGCAGAGAACATAATAACATATATAATGCTAAAGCAGTAGAATGAAGTAATGTAGCTAGAACCTCGTTGCAGCATGGCCAAAAAGTTGGGGACAACTAGACAGTTCATTACTTCATAATAATTACGTAGTTGATGCAAACAAAACCTAAACCTAATGCCTGCTGGATAAAGCATCACCATCAACGCCGCGAGGTATAATTAAAGGCAGAGCTTCACAAGAAGAGTAGTGAACCTGCAAAATTGCCAAGGAAAATGGGCGGGGAATAAGAAATGGAAGTAGAGGGGAGGGGAGGGGTGTTAGAAATTGCAATTAAACTTTCAGAGGCAAAAGAAAATCAACCAAACAAAATGTATCCTAAAATCATGAGGGGCAAAACAAGGAAACGAAGACCAGACCATAATGATGACGATGATGTTAGTCTTGAAGAAGATGATGACTCGGCCTTCCCGAACCGTAGCGAATCAACAGCCAATGGCATGTTTTCTTGATCAGGGCTACACTTGGATTCATGGACTGGTGGGTGTGTGCTATACATTATGGCTCTTAAAACAGCAGAAACAGTGGGGATGTACTCAGTTTTGTTTCTTGCAAGTAGCCATGTTAGACCCATTAGTTGGCAATCCCTTTTGAACATTTTGCTTGCCCTCACATCCCTTGTGCTCTTGTCTTGTGTTTCATTCTTGGCCTTCAACTGTAATAACAATCACATTCAAGGTTGTTTTAGTCATAAGAAAACAGTGTTCAAGGTGGAATACCAAGGAGGAAAGGTGATGGATGTGCGAAGGAATCCCAGTGAAGAACCCAATTGTTTGCAATGTAAAATGGTTAGGTAAAGAGAGCACATGGAATTCGGTAGGATATCCTCTTACCTAGAAAATAAGCTTTGCTTTGCAGCAAGCTATTGCCTAGCCAGTTTGGTTCTCTCTTGGTGTGAAAGAAACATTGCTGCTTTGCAAGATGTGAGATAAGAAAGGCACTGCTGCTACAAAGCTTGAAAAACTAAAAGCAAACTTTAAGCACAAAGAAAATAATTGAGCCAATCATAGCAAGTGGAACAGTCACCCTGACGGACTTCGTTATCCCTTTCCTTCCAAACAGCATAATTAGAGGAGAACAATATTTCCATCACTCGTTACTTAACAAGAGACACTGTATATTCAGAGAACTAATATACCAGCTCCAAAAATGCATCATATTTCTATATTAAAATGACCTTTTTAATCTTGTGGCAGCACTATGGAGTTCCGGATCGTCTTCATATTTGACACTCATGCATTATTACCATCATCGCAGCCATAAAAAGTGGCAGGCAAGTCTGGTTTTATAAGAATTGTATCACAAATCACGCACAACATTAATTATGCCAGCTTTGCTATAAACAAGCTGTGATGGCTGTTTAAAAGATAGTGATTATAATTTAAAATGTTTTTTTTTTAGAAATATATTAAAATAATATATATTTTTTATATTTTAATATTAACATGATCTGAAAATATATATAAAAAATAATTTTAACAAAAAAAAAAAATTCGAGGGCACCAAGCCAGGAACCCAAAAGAAGGCATACCGCAACCCTTCATAATAATTTGGCTTGTTTTTTTTTGTGTGTTTTGTATTGTGGTAGCTTTGTAGTTGTGGTTTGAAAAAAAGTTGTTTTATAGCACTTTTAGTTGAAGTTGATTTGATATTTATATATGTTTGGTTAAGATTGTGGTTGAAATTAAGGTTAAACAAAAAGTAATTTAATGTGTTTGGTGATATATATTAATATTGATAGTTTTTAATTTAAATATTGTAGATTTAACTGCTGCTATTATATCATGAAATAAATAATACTTTATATAAAAAAATTATATTCATCCGACAATGATTACAGTTTTCATGAGTTTTTTAGCGTACAACAAAATTAGGTAAAATATCATTTTGAATAAAATTGGAATTACGATCAAATTCTATAAATGCTACGCTATCATGTGATCTCCTTTTAATTTATGCAGTGTCATTGAATAATATTAAATATTGATTTTTTTTAATAAAATATATTTTTTAAAAAAATTAAATTTTTTACTATTCACGTAAACATTACAATGAATAAAATCAGTTCACTGTTATGTGTTAACAAATATGCAGAGTGAATTTTCACTCTGCACAATATTATTGTTCACTTGACAAAAAGGGACAGTGCCGGCAAAGCAGGTGTTTCTTGCTTCTCCCTGACTTGTGTCTCTGTGGCTTTTTCGGTGGGTTTCATGAACTAAAAACACTTCTTATCACTTTAATCGAACATGCATTTTTTATAGTCTCTTCAAAATATAAACGCTGCCGTGTAGACAAACACTAAGCTTCTTTCAAGAAGTTGATGATTCGGGCACTGTCCTATATTCTAGGCAAGAAAGCACCAACTTCTTGTCAAGGAATTGATTCTATAGTATCCTAACAATGTCCTGATTAGAGAAAAGGTCGTAGAAGGCGACCAAATTATTACGTCGAAGAGCAGCATGACGCAACTTCATTGACTTTCTCTCCTTCTCAGGATCATTTTTTTTGTATTTGCAATATAATCCTTAGAATTACTTACCAATAGAAATATTAATAACTTGCAACGTGATGGTGATATTAACGACAATGGTAGATTTATGTAACTGTACAATCGGTCTGCATTACGTGGGCTTCCCGTTCAGCAACTCTTGATCCAAATGTGCAAACAGCTTGTTCGACAGAATAAAAATTAAGTAAATCATAACAGTTATACCTCTATTTAGCTGCTGTTTTTTTTTTAATTTAATTTTAAAATTATTTTGATATGCTGATATTATAAATAAATTTTAAAAAATAAAAAATAAATTATTTTAATATATTTTAAAAACAAAATATTTATCTCTGAAAATATTAGAGAAGCTACTTTTGCACGATTGCAGAGGCCTCGGAGGGATACAGCTTCGAACTTATGGGATACTATTTCTAAGAATCTCATTAATTATTGATAGATAATTATATTTTCCGTAGAATGAATTTCTAACATTCAAATTTTCTGGGTGCTGTGTCTCGGACGAACAGCAAGTCAGGCAGAATCAAGACGTGGTAATTTTCTCCCCATCTCTCGTCTTGCAGGTGGTAGGCAACAAATGTCATTTTTTTGGATTTAGCTTTTTTTTTTTTTTTTACTCGGCTTTTTTGAGTTACCTGGGCCATTCTGAATTGGACATCCATGTTGCTGTAATTCTGTTCCCTGTTAGACAGGCCTAGGACTAAATAATCAAGGGCCTGCTCTTGACAAACCCTAACCACTACTTAGAAACGAGATTTAGGCTAAATATGGACATGGCCTAACGAATGAAAGGTTGCATTCAAGAGATTCTACAGAAACGAACAGGGGCATCCTGACAATTTAGAAACCATCCCTTGCACGAAATGTAAGAATTTGCTTCTCTTCAATCGGTGGTTGATTAGTTCCACCTCCAGGTCAAGTGGTGGTGTCAAATATGTCCCCACTTCAGGTGGCCAACGACAAGCTTTAGGTGGGCACCATCGCGTTTCATTTGCAGAGGGGCATTTGACGAGTTGTGCTTTACAGTATGAAAAATTGTGTACCGAACAGTAAAAAAAGTCCAGGAAAAAAGCTACTGATTTCCTACCTTTTTTTGTTTAAAAGTTCAATTTACTATTTTTCTTAGTAGTATTCTTGTACGATAGATCTTCGTTCACATTCCATCCTCCTATTAAAATCTTGTCACGACAAGTGGCTAGGCCTAGCGCCATTAGCTCTTTTCTGTCTCCAACTATAGACATCTTGATCCCTGATTAATACTTACCATCAACAATCACAGTGGCCTTAATGAGAGTTTTTTTTTTCTGGGATAATTAGCAGAGTCAACTTAAAAAGTTATGCAATATTTGGAAAGAAAAAAAAAGAGCAAAACGTTATAATTTGATATCATCGTGCTTCATCTACTAGAAAGACCAAAACTATATATCACCCTTTTGATTAAACGTTGTTTTTCTGAAGCGTGAGAACAATTAAAATTTAAATAGTTGAACACCAATAAAATACACAGGCGTTGTCTTTCTCTCACAAAAAAAATCATCGGCACCCTTACTTCTCTTTTTAAAAACCAGTTAATCACTTAGATTTTGCTCTTAAAAGAGCCGTTAATTGAACACATCCTAGTCTTTTAAGTATTCTTTGATGTTTTTGTGTCGAAAAATCATCATTCTCTTTGTTGCTGCCACCAACCCCCTAGGCCTTGTAGTTTTATAAACAAGGTAAACATTCTACAATGGGTGTAAATGGGAGATAACTAAAATTAATATAGAAGGAATAGAACACTCTAAAGTCTAAAATTGCATTCCAACAACGATTGATAATAATTTTTTATTAAAATTATTTTTATATATTTTCAGATTTAATATCAAAATTAATTTTTTAAAAATAAAATAACAAATAACACTTTATTCGTTAGAAAGCGACCTTTCCGTTTTTGAAATTCCACTGGGCCACTTACAGCTCCGACTTACCAGGAAATCATCTCCTCTCTCTTTCTCTCTCTCTGTCCAACTTCGATGACCATTAAAAGACACGAACCAACTCCAATAAAAGCAACAAAGTAATCACACAAAAAGATCGAAAAGAGGCACAGACTGACAGAGAAGAACTAAAAAAGAGATTTACTTGTCATCATCAGCCTTCGCTGTTCAAGCGTGACTCCATTAGCATCAAAAACCTCCCCCCTCCCTTGCAAAAAAGACAAGAGAGAAAGCACTACACCAGGCCAGATCAGGATCGAACAGCCCATTACACTCTTTCTCACGTAGTAATTCACAGCTATAGTTAGAAATAACTAGGGGAAAAAAAATCCTCAAAATTGTTTCCGTTTCTCCTCGCTGGACACAAGGCCATATATAATCAAACCACACCATACATACAAGATCTTTCTCTTTGAGGGCTCTTCATATATGGACAAAAACCACCATCATATCATAGAGTAGTATTTTCTCTTTCTCTTTCTCTTTCTTTTATTTTGTAGAGGAAATCTATAGGCTCTCTGTTTTTTCTTCTTCTTTAAAGTGAACTCCTTTTTCTTTTTTCCATTTCATTTTTATGCTGCGGCAACGGTGCCTGTACGAGAAGGGTAGTCCTGAGCTTTAGTAGGAGATGTGGATTTCTTCTGGTCTTTTTTCCTTAATGCTTTCTTAGATGAAGAGAGATTCCAGTTCTTTTCATTGGCTTCGTCTATATCTATTTGCTCTTGTCTGCACTCTTCACTGCAGAATGGCGTGTCCCCTCTGCAAAAACAAGTTTTACATCAGAATCCAACCCATACGTTCTAGCACCACAGATTACAAAGAAAAACCAAGATCAAAACTAGCGAACTCTAATTTCCTAAACGATCTCACAAATAAAAATAAAAGTTGCTTCCATTCCTTTGGCTCGCTCAGGTTTTTTTTTTTTTTTTCAAAAGTTTTACGGAAGATATTACTATTAATATAAGGTCTCAAATATTCTTGGACCTCAATAAAGAAAGCTGTTCTTACACGGCAATTGACAGATTGATCTTGTAAGTTTCATTTGGTTGATAAAGAACTCCGATTCCAATCAAATTGGAAGTGAGAAAATAAAAGAATATCAGCAGTAACTACAACTGAAAAAAGGAGAAATATCTAACCTGTACATGAAGATGTCTCTGTTATCACCGAGTGGTTTCTTGCAAAGAAAACAAGCTTCCAAGAAATGGGGTTGGTGATCTTCATATCTAGAGTCACAATACCTTGCCGATCTTGGAGAAGACACCGGAGATGAAAGGTTTCTAAAACTACCTCTTCTCGCATAACAGAGTGACCTAGAGAAGAATGGGCGATGATTCACTGAAGACCCAGCTTCCATATCTGCAAGAGAAGCTAACCCATCATCTTCATCTATGAAACAAGGCCTTCTTGAAGATGAGAACTCCATGAATAGTATTGGTATTGAAGCAATACTAATGTTTTGAGGTAATTTGCTGCTTTGAGTTTTTCTATTGTCTTCTTCAAGTTTTCCTTCGAGAGAGAGAGAGAGAGGGATGAGGAGGTTTAGTAAAGAAGGAAAGGAGATGGCTTTGTGGAAGGATGAGTGGGTGATGGGGAGTGGCAAGTTTTTAAAGAAAGAGAGAGAAGGGGAGAGGCATAAACAACGGCAGGCTTCAAGAATCCGTGAAGATGAATCTATTGGCTCAAAACTACCCGCATCTCCAAGTTACAGTTGATTTGATTTTTTTAGTTACAAGAGATTATGGGCTGATTGCCCCTATTTTCTCACTTAATTACACATATGTCATTGTTCTCAAACTGAATCGGCTATTGAGGAAAGTTGTTTTTGTAATTCCCGTCAAAATGAAGGGGAAGAATTCACACAATTCTTGATTTGGACCTCACCTTCCACGACCACCCGCCAGCGACCAACGTTGTAACGTCAATATTTGAGAAAGCCACGCTCGTGGACTGCGCGTTTGCGTTACGATTACACCCCTCCACGGTCAAGGGCTTGTTCTTTGTACAGGCTTTCATAATCGAATAGAGGAATTATTCCGCTTATATATTTCTCCATTAATTTTTTAAAATTTTATAGTTGATAATTAAATAAATTTTTAATAATTTTAAAATTTATAATATTTAAATTAATAATTTATAAAAAAAATTAAAATTTAATTAGTTAAACTATATTTTCAGGACTATTTTTCACTTAGACGATATTATGTGCATGATATGGTTAACTTTTGTAACCATGAAGTTTTAATTATTTGAGTTTATCTTTTTTATTTGTGTTTTGAACAATGAATGAGCGAATGAAAGGTAACGTCAAATGAGCACTTGTTATCTTTTCATGAATACAAGTAAAAAAAACTCGTATTTTAAATTATTAATCTTGGATTTTTTTATTGTTAAAGTCAAACAAGTTGATGGGAAAATACTTCTATATTGCTATAAATAATTAATTTTCAAATCTAATATCTCAATTCTCTATTGCTTGGGGGTTAAGGAAGGAATTCATTTAACATATATAGCTTGCTATTGCACTATTTTATTTATGTAAATAATGAATTCTCCAGAACATAGATAGCGATTGTGATATTATTTAGCATGTAATGAATTCTTCAACCAGAAAAATAAGAGGATAAAATAAAAATATATTTTTTAAAAAATCAATTTATTCTAATTTCATTAGTTCTTAATTATAAAAAAATCAAAGAAAATCCCTGAGATTAACTATCATCAATTAAAAGAAGAAGGAGAAAAAGAAAAAAGGTTTATTTTTAATCTTCAACCACCAGTGCAATTAGCATTGTTAATTTTTGTCTATTTGGAAATGTGGTTGTAGTTGTTTTTTCAAAGTACTTTTTTACTTGAAAATATATCAAAATAATTTTTTTAAAAAAATTATTTTTTATATCAGTGCATCAAAATGATATGAAAAAACTAAAAAAATATTAATTAAAAGCAAAGAAAAAAATAAAAAAAATTAAATTTTTTCAAAAGCGTTTTTAAAACGCAAAAATAAATAGAGTTTAAAAAAACTCGGTGATTGAAAAAATATTAATTAATATCGTGGGGTTATGAAAACATAAATTTGAGGGTAATATTATATATAATTAAGCAAATTAAACATTAAAAAAATATATTTACATTATTTCACCTCGCTTAACGAGAAGCTCATGCTATGGTAGTAAGAAATTTGAACTTCATATATTCTTGACATCACAAACATCATAGCTCTCGTACTGCCAAGGCAATTTTGTTTTTCCTTTTCGATCCCGGCCGCCTCGAGAGAGAAAATGCAAGATCAGCGATTTTAGAGAGATATTCTTCGTTTTCCAGCCCTTGTATTCACGACATAATCATATTTTGTATAAAGAAATCTCTTTTAAAACCTTTGAAGTTTTGTTTTCGAGGCGTGACATGTTTTTAATCTTCTAAACCTCTCTGTTCTTGCACAAGATCTCGTGCTTTATATAAAGATAATCAAGAAATAAAAAAAACTCATAAAAGCAAGGGGACCTGGCTAGCCTAATCAATGTTTAATAAATATCAACATTTTTGTGGAAAAAAAAAGTATTTTACACACAATAATAAATACGAATATCAAGAATATGTAAAAAGTTGACCGTTTGTTTTCTCTGGTTTTTTTCGTTTATATATATATAGCAAAGGAAAGGCTTGGATCCAAGAGTTCATAACACGAGAAAATTAAAAACAATTAAATGTAGAATTACATTGGGATGAGAGTTTATAAAGTACTTTTAATTAAAAACCCACCCATGAGGATTATAAATTGCTTCCCAAAACATTTATTTCACGGGAGTTTAAAAAGTAAATAAGTTAGTAGGTTTTTAAAAGTTTGATTGTTGTTATTTTTTAAAGTATTTTTATTTAAAAATATATTTTTAAAATTAACATATAAAAATAATTAAAAAATTAATCTTAAATAAAAAATAATAATTTAATTATAAATTGCTTTCCATAACATTTATTACACAAGAGTTCAAAACATAAATAAGTTATTTACGATACAAGATGGTTTGTTTTTAGTGGGTTTTTTAAAGTGTAAATACAGTTATTTTTTATTTAAAAATATATTAAAATAATATTTTTTTAAAAAAAATTATTTTTAATATAAAACACATTAAAAAAATTCAAAGCAATAAAAAAAATTAACCTTAAACAATAAAAAACCACAAATATCTGTTTGGCCGCCCTCCTCGTTTAAAAATGTAACTCGCTAGATATTTTTCTTTTCCTAGTGGCGCG
>Ga0325414_1002775_pt1 | contig 17956 bp, 17 predicted proteins | sample PopdelMetagenome_8_FD_206183 | JGI IMG/M metagenome (GOLD analysis project Ga0325414, IMG submission 206183) | Populus deltoides microbial communities from Bellville, Georgia, United States - Leaf-PdKOR-R3 | ecosystem: Host-associated > Plants > Phyllosphere > Phylloplane/Leaf | place: USA... | reverse complement strand
ACACAATGCAGGCTATAGTTCATGGCTATAAAAGAAAGGGAAATTCACAAGCTTAAAAAAGGTGTTTGAGGGTTTCAAAGACTTAGGATCAACATCACCTATTCATCAATTCTCTTTCTCTTATTGTCTTTGTAGAGAAAGTGACATATAACCTTGTTAACTTCAAATATCAGAATTCTCTTAACATAGGTCATAAAGCAAATCCAACGTCCTCCTTGATGAATAACCAATCTAATCATTAGAGGCTTCATCATTGATACCAAAAGATAATATTTGCAACTCTGTATTTTTTCTGGCATTGACTTTTGGCGTATGCTGTGTCTTTTCTTAATTAAAACCTCTTTTGCTCTTTCTAGACTTGATAGGCGAGGCGTTCTCCTTCCTTGATCTTTGACTTGCCTTTAAGTGTTTGGCAATTTCCGCTCTTTTTTTTTTATATAGCCTTCCTCAAATTTTTCTCACATGCCCCCAGTCTATGGCTTCTTTCTTCTTCTAACTCTTTCTCAATTATTGAACTTTTGTTCCTAGCCTCTCTTTTATCCATTGATTTTATCAGTGTCTTCAAAATATCTCTTATTTGCCCTCAGTGTGGGGTGTGATCCTAGTAAGGTTTTGTTTTTAAAAGAAATATTCTAGCAGGCTCAAATGGGGATTGCAAGGGATATATATCTTTAAAAAGTGAAGGGATGAACAAAGATGGCCTTTTCTCATTTCAAGCAAGGTCAGTTAGAACCGATAAATTTTGATCTCATCCATTGTAATGATTTAGACTTGTAAGAATCATGATTCACGAGTCCATAACTATTGAATCCACTACATGTCATTATGCATATTGCTAAAATTTAGCTACATGGTATGTGGTTCAATTTCAAGTGTGAATTCAAAAAAAATTTGGTCACCTCATATTGTTTATCTTACCATTTTAACAAATATCGAGTCATTTTTGCAATCAAAACACTTTTAATCCTTTAGGATTGACTAGCCTTAATTTTGCATGTTAGAGTTTGATCAAAATATTTTGTCACAATACCCTTTGAAAAAAAAGCATCTCTTGATTTCAAAACAACAGGAAGACAAAAAAAACATGTTTTGTTCAAGGATGAGATGTGATCCCAAAACAAATGCAGAAGGGCAAAAATCCATAACAAAATGATTGACAATTCAGCACCATTCTTGGATAAGCTTTTCTGGCAATATTTGTGCTTGGCAAAGCATTTTTGATCTTTTGTCAATCTGAGGATGTTCTGGTGATAATATGGTTAATGACATCATCTTTCACAAACTCAACTTGCTTCTTACTCACCATTATCCGGTCTTGATTCTTGAAAAATTTGCAACTATTCAAATGAATGGCCCAAGACCCCACCATGATATTCATGTCTCTTGTTTGGATCATACCACCTAGAAATAGTGGTTGCATGGGATTTAACGGAGTCGAGGCAACAAGTCTGGAGTCTGACATATGCTGGTAGACAAAGTCGAGTGGCGGAGGTATGTCAATCTTAGCAAAGATAGTTGAGCAGTTGATGCTACAGTGAGACATGGCTAAACCACATAAACAAGGTTTTCCAACTTCAGAGTTATCTTCCGATTCATCTCTTATCATTGTTCTGGAATCCATGACAAAACCTTCAATATTTCCCATCTTCATAGCTTGATCAATTCCTTCGGCAATCCTTACAGAAGCATTATGTCAATCTTCCAATATTGTTATGGTTGTTTGAGGATTGTTGGAACCTCTCAAGAGCTAGGTAATCTTGGTAACGCACAACACCACCGCTGCCGACACGTGGAATCATGCCTTGTCTCTACTAGAAGAGAAACTGATGAATCTGAAACTCTTATGTCTCCTCTTCGATTCCTCACTGGTGGTGCGGCAAACAGACACTTGTAGAGGGAGTTCTGCTCTGTTAAAGTTTCATTCTTCTTCGTGTTTTTCAGCCTAGGCATGTCTCTTCTCTCTACTTCTGCGTTTTAATGCTGACACTGGTAGGAGAAAATCATAGATGATATGAAACTACTGTATTCCTTCTTGGATTCTCCATTGTCAGATCCACAGACAGATCTATGTTGAGAGAGCTTAGCTACGTTGAAGTTCAATGTAAAGTCATGTTTTTCATATCAACATCCTATGTTGCTGGACTGGAATGGAGTTCGGTGACTTTAAAGAAAGTCAGATACAAAAAGCTAGCAGCTATTGGGTGCTATTGCAAGACGCGAAGGCGATGAACAACTAATAGTGCAGTTGAACCAGAAAAGAGATTATCTTTCATTGATGATTGAAGGCGTTGTTGTTGTTCATGACTGAAATGAAGGAGAGGTGGTGCCACTTCAGTGTTCATGGCCCATACTGATGGAGTGCTGAGAAGAGAAGCCAATGATGTTTTTCTTATGCAGGACATGGACAGACAGTGCTTCCACATGAGGCTGTGTAGACATTCCCTTTCCACTCTTAAAGTTCAACACTTATTCAAGCAGATCGAGTATAGCTACTTCACATTTGATGCTCTCAATTGCCTTTTGACAATCGGTCTCTCGCCAACCTCTTTCTTCATTTCCATCTTTTTTCAGTCCAGTATAGTAGACCTCGAGTGAGGGAACCAACTTTTCATCTCGGTGCATGCATGACAAATATATGAACATGTAATCTATATGATGAACTCGCCCTTCGAGGGGTGACATATGGTCGTAACTCTTGTATGATGAAACAAGAATCGTGATTCTTGCCCAAACTCTACAATGAAAATTTTTTGAATGACGGTCATTGTGTCACCTACAAGTCTTGAGTTCAAGATGCTTCAAGAAGGGTTTACCCTGATGCAAATAACGATAACACATACAACCTAAGGACAAGCTCTATTTATTAAGTGAGAATGGGTAGGTTTTCTATCTGGTCTTGAAGGGGTCTCATATCTGCCAAGTGACATTCTTTGTAAAGACAGTATGGGGGCGTTGCAAGGAACAGTTAAGGCACGTATACCCACCATTACCAAGCAGGCACTCTGATATGAGTTGGGTGTTTCATGCATCTAAACCTTGACCAATAGTCATAGGACAAATTGCTAATTCCCCACCTAACTTAAGGCTTGTGTGTGCTTTCAAAAATAAATACATGTGATGCATGAGACAATTCTACAAAATGCATGGATAAAACAAAAATAAAAAAAGACAAAAATGCAAAAACATAAACACATCAAATACGCAAAGCTTAGTCTAATATTGTTAGAAACAGTACCTTCCCCGGTGGAGTCGCCATTCTATCGCACGTCACTCGCATGACGTCGGCTGGTGATTTTTTGTTATGATTGATTGGTTCGTTAGGAGTCGCCACCTAGTATTTCATTGAAAGGTTACTAGGAAACCCGGATGTACTGGTCTTGTCAGAGATTCATGGGTAAGGGACTAGTTGTGGTTAGGAAGGTATTAGCACCCCTCACGCACCCTACCTGAGGTAAGCTGCTTCATGGCTTTGATGTGTTAAATAAATTTTAATAATTATCTTTTCATTGGATATTAGAAATACAACTTACTTGTAAGTTCATAATTCTTGACCGTGAGCAAATCAAAATATTAAATTCTTCTTTATTCTTTGCAATTTTATCATAAATATAAAAAAAATACGTGAAACAAATACAAACACACACATACACTTTTACTTATATTTTTCTTTTTTTATTTTTTTTCTTACACACTCCAAATTATACAAATTCAAAAACAATTAAACAAAAAAATTACATTAAAAAACTTTAAAAATTACAAAACAGACCCCCAAAAATCCATAACAGTGCTGGGAAACATTCTGGACCTGTATGAACAGTGGCGGCACGTCTCCTCCACATGCCACCGCCATTGGCGGCACGTGGGTTCACGCGCCGCCGCAAAAATCCTGGAAAACGGGCGGGTCTTGCTCAGCTTCTTCTCCTCTTCCCTTCCCTCCCGGCAGTGAGAATCCCCGTCACCTGCAAAAAATAGAAAAACACACAAATGGTAGTTGATTTTATTTCTTTCTTTTTTAGATCTGTTTCGGTCTCTTTTTGGATCTGCTTTCCCACGGGTCCTTCTTTGGTTTTCGTCTTCTCCTCTGCTTCGGGTAGTTGTCAGCAAGGAGGAGGCATGGGATCCGGTTGCGGGTCTGCAGTGTCTCCGCTGCAGTAGAAGGCTGGCCGGCGTAAGCTCAGTCTCTGTTTAACAGAGACGAGAGCGGCTGAAAGAGCAGAGAAGGAAGGAGCGGCGGTCCGATCTGGGTCCATGGGGGATGCTGCTGTTGACAGCGGAGACTGGATGAGAGGAGAGGGATGATGGAGAGGAAAAGGGGAGGTTGGTTCGTCTGGGCGAAAATAGAGATAGGAGACAGTGGGGAGAAGAACGGGGTTGTTGAGTCTATCGGGTTAATGTTGGAGGAAAAGAGGTTGGTTCAGGTGGCAGCCGAGAGAGGGATAAAGGGAGGGTTGTGTCCGGGGACTGAGGAAGGAGAAAATCAAAAGTGAGGGGCTCTGTGTTGTTGGTTGAAAGAGGAGAAGAAGATGGTGAGTGGTGAGGAGAGAAAATGAAAGCCACCGGTGGGGCGGCTTTTTCTGGTTTCTTTTTTTGCAGAGGGGCTATGAGCGGCCGCTTAGGGTGAAGGAGAAGAAAAGGTCTTCTGATGGGGGGCGGCAGCTTCTCTTTTTTTTGGCCAGGTTGGGTAGAGATGAATTTTAGGGTTAGGTTTTTTTGTGTTTTTTCTAAATGTGCAAAATTGTCCCCCCTCTGTATGTGTTGTAGAGAATAGTATTTATAGGTAAAAATATTGCTAGGTTTTCAAACTTGGTCCCTTAACTTCTTTCTTTTTTTGTAAATTTGATTTTTTTCTTATTTTTTTGGATTTTTCTTATCAACATCGACTTGAATGAAGAAAATTGATGATTTTAAAAATAACACGTTAAAAGTCAAACGCGTTCCAAAAACCTTTGAAAATTTAAATTCTTTTGAGACGATGTTAAAAATGATAAAAATGATGCAAATATGTATAAAAAAAAGTATTTTTTTGGATTTTCGTTGTTTTTTTGCTATTTTTGGATTTTTCTGAAAATTTATCAAAACATAGGTCAAAAATTAGGTAGCAACAATGAGGAATATATACCTTTTCTTAAATATATCTACCAGCCAAATTTCTTCTAGATTGTTGCTAATAAGCTCTGGAAAGCTAGAGAGTTCTAGCATTGAATGGCAGGGTTGATAACTGACTTCTATCTTGTATTGGCCAAATGGATCATGTCTAAAGTGACCACTTATTGAGAGAGCTTGACATCGATGAGAATGATCTTTAGAGGGACTAGGAGATTGTCGAGGTGGAAATCTCTTCATGTTATTTTGCCTAGCCTCCTCTAGATAATACAAGTATCTATTAGCTAAAAGGATAACTTATGGTTCGGTAGTTGGGATTGAGGGTGCTACATCATATGCTAAGATTTATCGATATGGCAAGGTTTTATGTTGCCCTTGGGTTGCTAATATAGCTTGAGTAAAGGCTTACACTTGGTTGATGAGTTGTTGAAACTCTAATGGAGCATATGTGGCAGCAATAGTAAGAAGGTCTGTGACGCATCTCATCCCTAGCGTATCTTAATTGTCTGCCATTAATAGTGATTATAGATGCCAAAAAATCATTTCTGAAACAACAGTTGATGGCTTTTTTTATTAGGTTCCATAGATAGCGTCAATTGATGATGTTTCCAAATCCACTATGCTTAGGAATGAAATTTTTTAGTGTTTAGATAATGGATAATCATATGTCCATATCAATATTCTCTTCTCTGGAGCTCGGGAAGAAGATGGTTGGTGGTAGAAAAACCAACACCAGTAAAATAGCCCATTTTAATGGAGTTTTGGGATCCTCAGATGATAAAGTCAATTGCATTTATTGCACGTCCCCCGCGGCATCGATGGTGATTTTCATTCGTTTGTTTGAAGTCGCCACCTAGTATTCAATTCCAGATTACTAGGAAACCCGATTGTACTGGTCTTTGTCAAAGATTCGAGAGTAAGGGACTGGTTAAGACTAGGGAAGGTATTAGCACCCTTAACACACCCTACCTAAGGTAAGTTACTTCGTTGTTTTGATATGTCATAGAAGTTTTAAAGGTTTTGTCTTTTCATTGGATATCAAGAATACATCTTACATATAAGCTAGTAATCTTTAACCGTGAGTAAATCATAACATTAAATTCTTCTTGTTTTTTTAATATAAAAAAATTTATCCTTTTAGTTTTATCATTCAAAAACACATAAAAACAAAAGGAAAGTACACACACTCATACTCCACTTTTCATTATTTTTACTTACACACCATTTTTACATGTTTACACAATAACAAGAATTCAAAATAAATCAAACAAACACATTACAAAAAAAATCTATAATTTACAAGAAAGACCAAAAAACTCCAGGAATTTTTGGGAACACCTTCTGCGATCTGCAGGAACAATGGCGGTGCGTGGATCTCATGCCCCACCGCCATTGGCCGCACGTGGATCCATATGTCATCGCCGGCGAAGACCAGCAAACTAGTGGATCAGGAGCATCTCCTTCTTCTCTTCCTGCTCATACTGGCGGTGGATCTCACAATCATTTGCAAAGCAGCAAAAAAAAAACACAAGCAGTAGATTTCACTTTTGTTTTCCCTTTTTTTTAGATCTACCCCTATCTCCCTTCTTCTTCTGGGGTTCAATGCCACCATTGCTTATTGCCGTTTGGATGGTTGAAGATGGGATAAGAAGCTGTCGTGGCTGGTAGCGTGTCTACACACGCAACAATGGGACTTGGGGGGAATCGACCTAAGGGACTAACCGCTACTACTGGATGAGAGAGCGGTTCAGTGGTTCGTCTGAAGGTCGTCCATGGCCGCTGTAAGTGGAAAATGAAGGGAACTGAGTGGAGGTCAGTTCGTGGGGAGGTCGAGTTGTGGTGGGGCTTTCTGTTGGAAGTGAGGCTAGATCTGGTGATGGTAGGGACAACTGGGAGAGCAAATAGAAACCATGGATAGGCTAAGAGAGGGAAGGTCGGGTGTGTGGCTAGTCTGTGAGAGATGCTGAAATGGCAGAAAGGGAAAGAGAGGCGATGTGGTCGGCACCTGTGAGGGGAAGAAGGGAGGTTTGTGTGTAGAGGGAAGGTCTTGGTCGGGTGGCTCGGGAGAGTGGCGGCTCCTGGTTTTCTTTTGCAAAGGTCGGGGGAGGCGACCTGAGAGGAGAAGGAAAGGGTTAAGGTTTTTAGGGTTTTTGTGTGGTTTAGGGTTTCTCCCTCTTTCTTATTTTTTTTTTACCCCTTGCCTCCCTAATTTTTTCTCCGCCCCTTGTTTCAACATTTTCCACTGTATTTATAAATAAGATGTTGCTAGGTTTCCAAACTGGTCCCTCAACTTTTCTTTTTTGTTTTTTCTATTTTGAATTTATTTTAAAAACAAACAATATCAACGTCAACTCAACAAAGAAAATCAATAATTATAAAAATAACGCATTAAAAATTGAACATGTTCAAAATACCTTTGAAAATTTAAATATCTTTGAAAATTTAATTCTTTTGAGACGACGCTGAAAACACTAAAAACAATGCAAATATATCAAAAATATATTTTTTAGGTTTTTGTTGTTTTTTCTATTTATTTTTTTAAAAAAATTGGGTAGCAACAACATTTTAGTGAGAGATTACAATAATTAAATGAGCTTTAAATTCTAAAAACAAGATTGTTTGTTCTTGTTTTTGGTATGATAAGTGTTATGAGAATTAAAGTACGAATACTTAGATAATAGAAAATATGAACCTTTTACCTGAATGGTTCAAGAGGTATTTATAGTTTTTAAACCTTGTCATGTTGTTGGGATTAAGGAGTTGGGTAGTCATTTCCTCCTGTTAGCATTAATGAGCAATAAGTATCCTTTACACAACATTAAATGAGAGACAAATATCTCTTACACCATATTAATAAGGGATAAATATTCATTACACAATATTAATGGCAATAGAAATATGATGGGGCATTATAGACCAAGGATGTAGAGAGTTAAGTATTTCTGACATTAGCATTTTAAGTTAAAATTCAAAAAAAAAAAGTGTAATATCCCATATCGATGGGTGAAGACTTTGAGGAAAGCCTTATATGAGCATGCTCACCTTGACTAGTAAGACGTGTTTTGGGGCGATGCGTAGCTACCAAGAACAAATCTGTGAGGCTCGAGGGTCAAAGCGGACAATTCTTACTAGTGGCGTGGGGTGTTACATGAAGCCTCGTGTTTCAATATGGGGCCTATAATGGTCGTCAAACCCATATCCACTTGGACTTGGTACAATACCAAGCCCACAGGCGGTGGATCTGATAACTTGTTAGACTTGTGTCTACTTGGGCTCAACGCATAGCTAAAACTATGGATATTGGGTTTGGAAGCTTGTCAAACCTACATCTGTTTGGGCTTGGTGCGTAGCTGAACTCATGGATGTTGATTCTGACTGCTCGTAAGACCTATATATACTTGAGACTCATGGATGTTGGTTCTGGAAGCTCGTAAGACCTATATATACTTGAGCTCAGGGCGCAACTAAACCCAAAAATGTTAGGCTTGGTAGCTCAACAGATCATGTGTATTTGGGTTCAACGCATAGTCGAACCCAAAAATATTGGGTCTGGTAGATTGCGAGATTCATGTGGCTTAGCACTTTGTTAAATCCAAAAACGTTGAGCTTGAAAGCAAGTTGATCTCACATCTTCTAAGCCTTGCGTTCTATTAAGCATAGGGATGTTGGGTAATCTAATAGTAATTGTTTTTTAATATATTTTTTTATAGTAAAATATATTAAAATAATATTTTTTATTTTAAAAAATTATTAATTTTTAATATCAACACATTAAAATAATTTAAAAATATCAAAAAAATAATTTATTTTAATTTAAAAAAATATTTTCAAAATATAAAAATAAATAAACTATTACAACAAGACAACCAAGTAGCACGTTTACATTTTGTTAACAAAGAAGTACGGAAAAAAACTGTTCAAACCACTTTTAAAAAACCAATACGGTTTAATAATAATAATAAATAATATTTATGATTGGTAAGTTGTAATTTAAAAAAATGATAGAAACAAATTTAAAAGCGGTTGAATATTTAAATTAAAAAAAATATGAAATTTTACTCTTACACAAAAATGAATGTTATGTTGTTATATTAACTTAACACTACAAAACTAATGCTCTATTTTTATATAAATTAAAAGTTTGACATAAGGTAAGATTAAAATTGTTTTGAAAAGATAAAAAAGAATTACATGTTTTATTAATAAGAAAATTTGTTATTATTATTAATAAATAGTTTTGTAATAGATGCATGTGATTTTTTAAAAATGTTTTTGTTGGAAACAAAAAAATTCCTGGAAACAAATTATTTTAAAAAACATTTGTGTGACATGAATATATATGCACACTGAATTCTTCACATTTTTTAGAATATGGGAATCTCAATCACTTTGTTAGGATTACGAAAAAAAAAAGGGAAAAGTAAAAACAAAATACAATAATAATAAAAACATCTTTCCCTAATCTTGAGATGAGACCATGTGTAACTGTAGCCCACTATAACAAAAAAAAAATCTCATCTAGCTCAGCCGAAGGAGAGAAACTAGCTACTTACTTGCATGCGTGCAGGTGCAACACTAAATAGCTCATACAAGTTGGATAGGCGACGAAAGTGATAGACAGCTCCTTACTGAGATGAGCCCAGGGAAGGGAACAACCTGAGCCCAACAGACGAAGTTTTCACCGAAGGTTAGTCCACAAAATAAATTGATATCCGAGGACTTTATTTTGAAATTAAAAATGTTAAACCGGCCAAAACTTTACACATCCCTTCTCTGTTCCCTTGGATAACATTAACACGATCAATTTAATTCGTATATGAGCTATCCTTAGTCACAATTCTATAAGTTTTTTAGTTAATGAGATGGGATTTGCAAGTTTTTTAATCACGCATTATTTAAATTGCATAGAAGAAAAGGAAAAAAAAAAAAAGGGGGTCGGGAATATTGCTTTTACATGTGCTAAACATCATAGAATTAATTTGTTTAGGAATTGTATTGATTAGTGCTGAAGACTGCCTTAAAGAGACTAGTCAATGATGAAAATGCAACTAGCACGATCCTATCCTGTCTAGATTAATTTTTATAATAAAGATGGAATAATTCCTTACTCCAAGGATTTGCTTTATGCCATCTAGTGATATGATTATGATCCTAGGTGAATCCTGGCAATTCGAGGGTGGCCAGGATTGCAAATGATACTTTGTATGTGTCATAAGTGTAAGCAATTTCGAGTTGCTCGGAGGGTGTCGTTGTCAATCTTCTAGCAATATTTTCCAAGTGCATGAACCAGAGGAAAACCTTATTGTCAATGGTGATTAGCAGCAAGCAATGACCAACTTTCCGACCTGTTTAAAGCAACCCATGAATGGATTATTCTCTTTTTTTCCTCGAGCATATCCTCTGCTTTTCAATCTCCATCGTCGAAAAGGCAAAACGGTTCGGTTTCTAGAGTTGAATATTCAATGGGTGAAGTGACATATTTCGTTGCATTTATTTACATGTTCGAGTGTGATTATAGCTTGAATATATATATAGTTTTTATTTTTGAAATTAAATTAATTTAATTGATTAATTGATTATACATAATACCTCCTACAAGTTATTCTTTTAATTTAACTTAAATTTTGTATTTTAAAATTCAACAAACATATTGGTATGTAGAGTTTTAAATTATACAAATACTTTATGTTTCTTTAAATCTCTATTGATGCGTTGATCTGAAAAAAATATTATTTTTTTTAATTTGATATTGACAGAAATCAATTAGAAAATAATCTTCTTTTTTTTTATTTTCCCTCTTCAAATTTTTTTATTTATGTTTATGGAACAAGACATAAATTTTAAAAAAAAAATTATAAAAATCGTTGTCTATAAATTTTAAGAATTATTATATACTGAAAATATATTTTTTTAACTCTACAATAAATATAATAAAAACAATTAATATCTTAAAAATAATAATATTCACGTCAAGACGTAGGACTTATGAGCAATTTTTAAGCAAAGGCTCAAGCTTTAGGTCATTTAAAATATCATGGGCTTTAGCTTAGATTAATTTTCGCTATAACCCTTCAAGTCATTAAAGATCATCTCCAATTTTCACACGTTAACTCACAAATTACTTGAAGTTATCAAAGATCATAAGCTAGTCATATGTCTTTTCGTCTCCATAAATTTCCAACCCACGAACAGTGGTCAATGAAAAAACAGTGGTCAATGCGACATTATCTTTTTTTCGTTCCTAATCAACTAATGTTTATCATATCCTAAAGAGTAGCAGGGCCACATCTACTGATGATTCACAGCAAAAGTCATGCACATGAAGGTAGAAGTCTAGACACCTAAAAAGCCGTCGTGGACTGTTCATCTCTTTATTGTTTAATATCAATCATGTAGCAGTGTAGATTAGATAAAAATGGGCAGCCACCGTTATTGAATAAGTCCAGCTAGTATTTATTAAGAAAAGACCCAAGTATTAATTGTCCATGGCTCCCCTTTATATATACACCAGTGCTCTAACAAGTTTGTCATCCAACAAAATCCCAAACACAAAACCAGAAAAATGAAGATTTGGGTCTTCTCAGTTTTCTCTCTGTTATTGTCCCTTTTCCTAGGAGTCTCAGCTGAGCAATGTGGAAGGCAGGCTGGGGGTGCCCTTTGTCCAGGAGGTCAATGCTGTAGCCAATTTGGTTGGTGTGGCAACACTGATGCTTACTGCGGTAGCAACTGTCAAAGCCAATGCGGTGGTAGTGGTGGTGGAGGAGGAGACCTTACTAGTATCATCTCAAGAGAAAAGTTCAACGAGATGCTCAAACATAGAAATGATGGCGGATGCCCGGCAAAGGGATTCTACAATTACGATGCTTTCATCTCAGCCGCCAAGGCCTTCCCTGGCTTTGGCACTACTGGTGATGTTGCCACTCGTAAAAGGGAGATTGCTGCTTTCTTCGGCCAGACCTCTCATGAAACTACTGGTTCGTTTAATCATGATTAATCACCTTAATTTATATATTTATTCGATACCAAAACGCTAGCACAACTTTTCCTCAAACAGATAATATAATCATTACTTCATTTGATGAATGTATGTTATATATATAGGAGGATGGCAAACTGCACCTGATGGCCCATACGCTTGGGGATATTGCTACGTGAGGGAACAAAATCCAGGATCTTACTGTGCTCCAAGTTCCACGTATCCATGTGCTGGTGGCAAGCAATATTACGGCCGAGGTCCTATGCAACTTTCATGGTAAGTCCGATTATTTATTTTGCAGATATTTTTTCTTCATCGATGAGTTTGTATGGGCATCCATCCAATCAGATTTAATGCAATATTTATTTTATAATTGACCACGACTTTGCACTTAAGTAATTTTATTATTTTAATTTGATAAATGTGACACAGGAACTACAACTACGGGCAATGTGGAAGAGCCATAGGGGTGGATCTATTAAACAATCCTGACCTTGTTGCAACTGATCCAGTAATCTCCTTCAAGACAGCAATTTGGTTTTGGATGACACCACAGTCTCCAAAGCCCTCATGCCACAATGTCATCACGGGAAGATGGTCACCTTCTGGTGCTGATTCGGCAGCTGGCCGGGTTCCAGGCTATGGTGTGTTAACAAACATCATCAATGGCGGGCTTGAATGCGGTATGGGGTGGAAATCACAGGTGGAGGATCGTATTGGGTTCTACAAGAGGTACTGTGATATACTCGGAGTTGGCTATGGAAGCAATCTTGACTGCTACAACCAAAGACCATTTGGAAATGGACTTTTGGACTTGGTTGACACCATGTGATTTGGCGACGTAATTTCTGTACGATGAAATTAAAAATAAATAAACAAGAAGTTGCCTGTTCTGAATAAAAACAATTTATATATAATTTCATGAGCTTTTCTCAAGTTACCGATAATTTAAATTTTAATGATTTTAAAAACAATGGTCTGAATTTATCTAATAATATGATGAATCATGTTGAGGCCTTTGAGTCCAGAATTATATTGAGTATTCTCATTTCTGGGCTCCCTGGTTGTGCTGGCCTCGAAGATGTATATATTGATACATGGCGATTGAAAATGACAATAACATTAGAAAATAAAACAAGCTTATGCATTCCTACAAGGTCTTCAACTAGGTTGTGAGATTATATTGGATTAAACTATCCCATTTACTGGATGATTGATCATCACTGCAAGATGATTGGGAAACTTAAGAGCCCTGCCTGTGCTTCATGGACACTGGTATTTTTCTCTTTATTGTCCTTCTTCCTGCTAGGACTCTCAGCTGAGCAATGTGCCGAGGAGGTCAATGTCTTTCTCTTTATTCTTTTTTTACTAATTTCATGTGACAAAAATACGAGAAAAGTCCAAACTCCAAACAAAAAATATCGATCGTTACTAAGAACCCAAAAAAAAACGATATTGGCCCATATATCTTGACATGAATAATAATCTTGGCCCGCTGGTGACCTGGCCCATACCATAAAATCAAAGCCTAAGTAATCATCATTGTAAAGAACCAACGTCTCGGCCCATCGACATGATGCAATGACATTCCACTTCACAAAAGGGAGTATTCGAGGATTGATTATTCAGAGCAATGGTAAATTAAATTCTTAATTAAGTAGTTCATTAACAAAGATAAGCTATATGCTTCGAATACATATTTAACTCACAGTTATTGCCACCCTCTTAAGCACTCATCTAGAAGATTCTTGCTTGCTGAGCTAGGTGGGACAATAGTTGATAATTAGGATGTGAAAGAAGTTATCTACAAAACAAAAATTTTGAGTTTAATACCCATATTAGAAATTCAAAATGTCTGCATAAGGGATCAAATTTTGAAGCCAAGGACTATTTAGGGACCAAATTGGATCTTGGTTCCACTCCATGCTCAATTTGCTGGGAACCTGGAGCTCTGGTAACTTGTCCGTCCCCATTGGTAATTGAAGACTTGGTCCTTTAATCTCCCTTGGCTTTTCATATCTAATAATGTCATCTTCTATCTCTTTCTTGAAAACCAAGTGTTGCGAAGGCAATTCTGGTGGGACTGGATCTTCTGGCTGACTGCAAAATGACATGGTGTCCAAAGATGATGATGGAGATGCATGAATAGTCTTCATTTCTTCTTCCATTGCTGCCCTTTGCTCTAGAACTTTCAACGAAGTTGCCTTCCTATATATCTTGCACAATACTATGTCCTGCATTCGATATCAGAAAATTAAGACAGGTACAGGCACTATCGAATAAAGTTAAGATCATTATATCAGATTTTTTTTAAAAAAAAAAAAAAGGTGTTCATTCTTCTAACACTGATTAACACATTTCTTTGTCAATAGAAAAAAAAAAGAGGTTCCCAAGAAAATTCAAACGCAGCAAGTACTTTATAATAAAATGGAATTGAATGGTTTTAACTATAGTGATGAGATGTTGTTTCTCTAAAATGACAACAATTCTGGGAAGTTTCTTGACAGCATGCATGCCTAGGATATCAGAATTAGCCTAACAATTATGTTAAGGGGTGTTTTTTTAAAACTAGTCCTAATTTCCTTTTGCCTTTTCTTTTAAATTATGAAGTGATGATATGTGTAAATAATTTGCATTGACTTAATCATCTCCGACCAAAAGTAAGAAATTAACGCAAGAACTTCCTTTAATATCAGGAGTTAATAAGAAAAAACAAAGGTAACATTAATTAATATATAGAAAGTACCTTGGGCAGGGGGCTTGAATATTCAGGCAGGCGATACTCGTTCATGACCCAATCGGTCTTGGACCCTCTCGGTGCTCTTCCCTTATAGAAAACAAGAGTCTTTCTGAATCCGATCATTCTCTTCGGGTCCGATAAGCTCACGATTTTCCTATCAGAACCAGTAGCCTTCCAGAATCCGTTTTGTGTAGTCCTATTAGGCCTTCCTCCGTTGCCATGTTTCCTATCTCGAGGCACAAAAAAATACCACTCCCTCTCCCCAACCTTTGACAAACCTGTTAACACAACAGCATTAACTTTGATGTAAGCATGCATGATTAAACTAGCTGTGTCGTAACATGAACCAAGATTTTGTTAGAAGGGTGCAAGCAATATACATATACCTGGCAACTCCGAAGGATCATGACGATAGATGTTGAGGTAGCCAATAACATCGAGACGCATTTTTCTACCGAAAACTATATTTTTGAGGTAGAAATCAAGAAGTTCCTCTTCAGTTGGATGGAAACGGAAGCCTGGAAGATCAAGCTGTAATGGCATTTCATCCATGGTATAATATTGGCAGACAGTCTATAGTGGTTAGTGACTAGTGTGTGTATATGGTAGTAGTTTAGCTAGCTATTCTCGATATGAAATTGAAAATGTAGCTACATGGACACTGATTTCTTACAAGGTTATTTATAAGGGTAAGATATGTTGGTGATTTTTTTATTTGTTTTTTTTTTTTTTTGTGATTTTTTTGGTTGATAGAGAGAGATCAAAACAAGACCTAGTCAGAAAGATAAATTTGGAAATACGTGGGAAGCTAGGATTATGCATCAATGGTGGAACCCACACGGTTTATCGTCCTAAAGTCACCACTGACTAATACCATTGTGAAGGGGACTCTCATGACAGGTCGGTCTTTGGTATCTTGCTTGACCGATTTTTCTATGTTCTTCGGGTTTTGGACTTTTACTTGGAAATTACAGGCAAGGATTTTATTTTTTATTTTTTATTTTTTATTTTTTCCAAAAGATGTGTGCCCAAATGATTTGATTTTTGAACCAAACATTTGCTTGTAAATTTCAGATTTGAAATGTTATGGTCAGCCAGTCTTTCTTCCCTCTTCAGTATGGTACTAGTAACATACTGAATTGGTCATAGAAACTAGATCTTTTGCCTCCTGAAAATTACTTGGATTCGTGCATTGAAAAGTATAGCAAACTCCTAGCTACTTTTCTAGTTTTCTGGATTCAAATTCTTTTACTATATTGCCAGTACGAGCATGGCCGTATTGATTTTCTACGTTGAGATTTGTCCAGAAGCCATCGTGCCTAGTTACTTTTTTATGCTGTCATGATATAGCTCTTTCTTAGTTACTTTTTTATTGGAATATTCTTACTTAATTACTATTTAATTTTTCATTGATTTCAATTCAATTCACACATATAATTGAAAACACAAACTGCCTTTTTTTAATTTATTTAATTTAAGCATAAATGATGTCTGGTTATAAGAAAAATGAAAGATTTGAAATGAGAATGGAAATCGGGGAGTTGTAATAGCAGATAGCGTTTGAATTTCAATATTATATTTGAAATAATTACAAGAAATAAGAAGAAATTAAATTTTAATTTTTAATGACTGGAATAACGGTTCTAAAAATTAATATTGGTGATTGTAGCGATGGTAAAGGATAAGAAAAGGGACATAGTGGGTAGTAATAATATATTTTTAAAAATAACAATAATAATTTAAAAAAAAATAATGCTTATATCACAAAGATTATGGTTGTGATAGAAGAAAATAGTGGGGAAAAAATGAAAATGATAATAATAGTATTAACAATAATTTAGAAATAAAAACTTTTTCACCATCGTCAATATAATAATAATAATAATAAGTAGTACGTTGAGATAATAATGGTGATTTAAATAGTTAATAAATAATAATATAAATATAAATTATTTTTAAAATTGATTGTAGTTTTCACAGTATAAGCCCTGTAAATTTCAATATTAACTCATGCATCAGTATGAATAATGAAATTATAACTTCAATTTATTTGTCACTTTTAGATTTCAAAATAGTAATCATGATATCATCATTTATAATTATACACTAGCTATCTAACCCGTGCAGAGCTTCGCTGCAAGTTTCTTTTTTCTTTTTTTTCAGGCTAGTGTAATGTAATGTTTTATATAAAAAGATTTAAAATATAAATCAAAAAGTTTATATAAGTATCTAATTAAATAAAAAATTAATAATCATATATATAAATAAATAAAATCATTAATAATAACCAAATAAAAAATAAAAGATAAATATAGATTAAAATATTCAATCACACAAAATGAGATATTTACTCGACTGTGTTCATTGAACTTATTTATTTAAATCAAAAAAAGATAAATTCACACTGTAAAAAACCTGTAACCTAAAATATAAACACAAATAAAAATGACTGAATAAACTCACATAGTAAAAAAATTATTACGTAAGAACGAACACATAAGAAACATTATTTAAAAAAGAATGTTTTTTATTTTGAAAAATAAAATTCATTTGTATAAAACAAAAAAAAATATAGATGAATTAGAATAATATTTTGAAAATCAAACACAAACAAAACAATTTAAAAAAAAAACTTATATTCTAAAAAGACATGCAAAACCCGTGATCTTAGATCATGAGACCAAAATAAACTCATATAAAAAATTGAATAAAATCACAAAAGTAATATTTTAAAAAAAAACTAACGTGAAACAATAAGATTGCATAAAAGAGAATCTCTAACAACTCAAATGTTGAGAGATGAAATCAAGGAAAAACAATTAATCATAGAAAATTATCTAAAAAAATAAAGGTGAAAATTAAAAAATAATAATCAGAGAGCAAACAAAAATTTTCAATTAGAGAGTGAAATTGAATTGAAAAATATCTTTAATAAGCGGAAAATAAAATCAAAAGAATGAGGGTTCAATTAGAAAAAATAAAATAACAAAAACTTTAATTAAATGATGAAATTGAAAACTAAAATAAATTAACAAAAGGACCAAGATAAAAAATTAAAAGAATAAGAACCGAAATGAAAAAAAATATATAAGAAATTATCATTGAAGGGCTAAATTGAAGAAAAAAAATCTATAAAA
>Ga0325414_1002774_pt1 | contig 17956 bp, 13 predicted proteins | sample PopdelMetagenome_8_FD_206183 | JGI IMG/M metagenome (GOLD analysis project Ga0325414, IMG submission 206183) | Populus deltoides microbial communities from Bellville, Georgia, United States - Leaf-PdKOR-R3 | ecosystem: Host-associated > Plants > Phyllosphere > Phylloplane/Leaf | place: USA... | reverse complement strand
ATTTTATTATTATTTACACTTGAGCCATTTAAAAAACTTGTATATTTAATTTTTTATTAAAAAAAATTATTCAACTGACTGCATATCGCAAGTCACATAACCAATATCCGGTTAGTGAGAGGCTTGTAAATAAAATCAAGGAATAAAATTCCCTTACTAATCTCCCCTATGAGCGTATCAAATTCAATTCAAAGCTGTATATTATTAAATACCTTCCACCCTCTCTCTTAAATGCAAGTTGTATATTAATATTATCTTAATTTGAAAACATGAAATATTATAAATGTCTTGATATTAATTATTATCCCGTACACTACTACTACTATTTTATATTAATTTAGTATTTTTTTTTTTAAAGTTAGGTGAAATATGGTTTTCTATAGATTACGACGAGGACGAAAGGATGATGCGCCGTCCCTGACGTTAGGGTTTGAAAGGGTTGGCGATGCAAGGGAAACCGACCGGTGGAATAATATTTTGTCATTTCGTCAAAATCCCTCCCTCCCTCCCTCCCTCCCTCTCTCTCTCTCCCTCTCTCTCTCTCTCTCTCTCTATTGAACTGGAGAGGAAGGGGACAAGTGCCTCGGTTGAGGAGGTTCGTATCGAGTGCCTTGGTTGAGGAGGTTCGTATCGAGTGCCTTGCGCTTGCTTGTCAGCATCCTGCCGAGGATTTCGAATCACTCTGGGCTGATTCGGGGGCAATTGAGTTTATCACCTTCAGTTTTTATTTTGGACCAATGGGAGGAGACTCCAGGAGTTCGACTCGTTGAAAAGGGTGCCGCGGCAATGTTCGTGGGTCCCATACGGCACCACCAATATTCTTTGCCTGGAGAGATTTCCCAGGCAAAGAACCGATCTCGATTGTCCTTTGTCAGGAAAAAAACAAAAACAAATTCTTCATTAAATAATTTTTTTATTGGATCAGATCCCCATTTCATAAAAACAAAATTCTTGAGCAAATTTTAAAGATAGGTAATTTCAATCTTGGTATCGAATAATTTTTTACGTTGATTTTACCGTTATTTTTTTAAAATAATCTCAATTAAAGGATTTCGTTCATTTTAAGAACGTTTATCTAATTTTCATATAAATTTTATTTTTATGTAGTAAAAAAAAACACGACTTCATTTTGTGAAGAATTTAATGGTTTTAGTTGAATTATTACAAAAAAAAAAATTGAATGGAGAAATAAAAATAATTTAAAGATAAAATTGATAAAACAAATGGTATCTTAAATTTAATATTTGTTTAAAAATTCTTAATTTAATATCTCATGTATATTTAATAAAATATACAGAGGGTTGATATTTCACCATAATACTAAACATAATTTAATGTGGATTGCATTAACGAAATCATATCTTTGCTCCTAGATGGAAAAAAAACAAAACCTTGAGGGTGGGGTTGGTCTGATCTTTTCCACCAGCTCATCAGTCATTGTAAGATTATTTGGGGTTATTTAAGTCTTATCTAATTTTTTTTGCATTATAAAAATAATATTTTTTTACCATTAAAATCAATAAAATTCAAAATTATTGACCAATGATTTTTTTAACTTGTCATAAACTTTTAATTAGTAAGAATATTTCTTTACTTCCAGGATCAAAAAAAATGTTAGGTTGTTAGACAAATGATTTTTTTTTGTTTTTTCATTATTCATGTGCAGTTAAAATACGTAATTGACTTTAGAAAAGACAAAAAATAAAACTTGTATTTTGGGGTATTTTTGTGCTTTCACACGGGTTTTTTAGTAATTAATAGGGTCATGAGGCGTTTTGATATTTTCACGTTGTCTTTTTATTTTTTAAATCAAAAAAGTTTCAGCATGTGCTAATAAGTGGGCGGCGCATTAGACATCACCCGGTAGCCAAACCTAGCCTTTTATCGCCTCTTCATACTAGTCATTATGTCCTCTTGCACATGGTATGTCACGTGACATTTTATCTCTCATGCCAAATAAAGTGCATGATTGTTCTTTTTATTTTTTGGTTTTTTTTAGTCATCTATTTTTTGGTTTCTTATTTCTTTTTTATTCTTTTTATACAAGTTTTGTTTTTTATAAATTTAGACTTTCAATTATAATTTCTCACATGTTTTTCTTTTTCATTTCGGTTCTTATTCTTTTGATTTTTTTTCCCGACCCTTTTATTAATTTTGTATGGCTTTCAATTTCATATTCATTCAAAGTTTATGTTGTTTTAATTTTTTTCAATTTAACCCTCGCTCTTTTGATTTACTTTTTCTTTTATTAAAGCTATTTTTCAACTCAATTTAACCCTCCAATTGAAATTTTTTGTTTGCCCTTTATTTTTTTAGATCATTTTATGTAATTAATTTTTTTTTCTGGTTTCATCCTTGATTTTTGATTTGTTGGGCATTCAGTTTTGTATGATCTTATTGTTCCATTTTAGTTTTTTTTTAATACTGGTTTTGTGATTGTTTTCAATTCTTTTTCTACAGGTTTATCTTGGTTTCATGACTTAAGTTACGAGTTTTACATGCTTTTTTTTAATTTAAGTTTCTTTTTTAAATTGTTTTGTTTTTGTTTGTTTTTTCAAGATATTATTCTAATTCATCTATATTTTTTGTTTTATACAAATGAACTTTATTTTTCAAAATAAAAAATAATTTATTCTTGAATAATATTTTTGAAATGTTCGGCCTTGCGTTATATTTTTTAGGATGTGAGTTCTTTCAATCAATTTTATTTATTTTTATCTTTTAGGTTATGAGTTTTTTAGGGTGTGCATTTATCTTTATTGATTTAAATAAACAAGTTCAAAACACAATTGGTTAAATGTTTCATTTTGTGTGATTGAATATCTCGATCTATATTAATCTCTTAATTTTTTTTTTCAATTTGTCTTTTGACTATTGTTAACAATTTTTTTTCATTTATCTACATAGATGGTTATCAATTTATTTAATTAGATACCTATATAGGTTTTTTAATTTACATTTTGAGTTTTTTTATGTAAAAAATACATCGAAGTAGCCTGCATACTTAATATTTTTTTTTCCATTCTTCATGTGCAATTAAAATACGTATTTGACCTTATAAAAGATGAAAAAAAAAGAAAGTAGAAAGTGAAGAAACAAAATTTCAATTCAAGATCTCCATCCTTGCTATAAGAGAGTTATGTTAATTTTGTTTTTAAAAACATCAAAATAATTATACTGTTATAAAAAAATTAAAAAAACCAAAACACTCCTTAATAATATGCATTATAAAAAAAATAATGTTTTTACGATCAATCGCTGTTTGAAACACGATTGGTTGTGTAGACAAATACAAATGTTTTTTTTATCTCATAAAAACTTGGTGCTAAAATTGAAAAGACAAGCAAATAAAGAAAAAAAAACCCAATTGGCCAACATTCAAAATTTCACATCCAAAATAATAAAAATTTCAACACACTGTACTAAAATGAATCCCTTTAAAATATAATAGTAAATAATATCATTAATATTCGATAACATAAATAAAAAACTAAAATAGAGAGGAGTTAAAATATGGTAGCTCTAAGGTTATTTGCATTACAATCACTGAAAACTGTTGGCCTACCTATTGTGGATAACATAATTTTTTCATATTTTTTGCACACTAAAATTATTAACTTATTTTTAAAAGCAAAAAATATTGAATTGAAATATAGAGGTTGTTTAGATTTTTTATTTTTTTAAAAGAATAATAAAATGATTGAATTCACCTTTTACAAAAACTTTAACTACCATTACAGATATTTTATCTTCTTTTCATTATGTTATTATTATTATTATTACTATTATTAAGTTGAAAGAGAACAATTTTATAATTGAATAAATATAAATATTAGTAAAAAAAAACAACTAACAAGTGCATAGCACGCATTAGCATGCAGATTGAAGTTACATCATTTATACGACACGTGTGGGGTGGTTTGCAATCAAACAGTGGTTTTCAAGGCGATGTTCAACTAGTCTTGGTGCCCTCACTATTTCTGGATAACACATGTAGCATACAGACCTCTGGTTTTGCATTGACGACCTGTTTTACTCGATTTTCATGCCTAAACTCTAAGTTTTTAAGCAAACTTTCATTTATTTTTTCTTCAGATTTAGTTCATGTTCTTTTGATTACTGTTTGTTTTATTTAAAATGATTTATATATTTTTTTTTAATTTTTCCCTCATTTATTTTTTTCACATGTTAGATTTGGTTATTATTCTTTTGATTGCTATTTGTTTTGTTTTGTTTTGAATGCTTTTCTTATTTGAATTTATTTTTTAATCTAACCATTGACATTTAATTCATTTTATTTTTATATCAAATCTGGTCCTTACTATTTTGATTGTTATTTGTTTTACTTCGACAAATTTCTTAGATATAAATATTTTTTTATTTTATTTTTCAATATTAAATTGGTTGGGAATTGTGTTTTTTAATTGAACCTGAGTCTAGAATTTTACAAGATACAAGTTTGCAAAAATTAACCAAAATTTAAGAGATTTGCCCGAGTTTGCTTGTTTTTTACACCTTTCTTTATGCTCATATTTTTTCTGTTGCATCCAAGCATTTATTTATTTCTTAAATTTTATCTCTAATTATTTTATAACTTTTCAATTTGATTCTAAATTTAATCCAACCCGATGTCAATTAATATCCAACGAAGGCCTCACCAAGAAGAGAATAAATGAATGAAAAAGAAAGACATAGATTGTCCAAACGAGTCAGCTCATTTGTAGTCATGTTCATTACCCAAGTCATAGATTTTACATGTTAACCCATGTCAATATAGTTTGTTGCCTTCCTTTTATTTCACTTCCTTGTTTTTTTTTATGATCTAATCTTTTTACATGTTAATCCATGTCAAAATGACTATGATGTAAGTATTTTTTTATAACTAGATCGCTATTTGACCAGGGTAAGCAGTTTGCTCTTGATTTGCTGAGTTGAATAAGTAATATTTTTTTTATATATTTATTAACATATATGGTGATTGATTAATCTGATTAGATATATTAATTAATTTTTTATTTTCTTTTAAGTATTTTATTACATGCTTAAAAAAAAACCATGCTCACATTTTTTTAATACAATAATTATCTTTTTATGCGGACATGGCGAAGCATGGATACCAGACCTAGTAACCATCTAAGCTTGATAGAGAAAACCAATGCTCGTGACCACCTTCCCTCCATTTCCTCCGATGCCCCCTCCTCATCTTTTAATTTATAGACAACAAAAGGATTTGGGCCATTAAAAAAATATGAGATACAACATTGGGCAAATCCCAATTCCACCATTCTCAAATCAATCAACAATTATTGGAATTCCTTGGTGTTATTAAACGAGGCCAACAAGTTAGTCTATGATTTCGATCATTAAAATTTATTTATTTATTTTAAATTGTGAAACTTCAAAAATTTATAATTTAAATATGCAAATATATGAATTCTCGTGTAAATGTAAAACTAAAAATGATAAGATCTCGATGAATGATGAAAACTGAGATAATAAATAATAGATAAATGATGATAATAAAAATAATTGTTATGTATAATGAAGGGTGTCGCGGGGGGGGGGACGTCGTCTGGCGATGGCGGAGGCTCGTGTCGTGCCTCCTGATGAGGGTGTTGTGTGTTGGAAAGGTTTCCGGATTTAATCATAAAATTATGATTAATTTTTAGGAGTCGCCACTTAGTATTATGGTCACTAGGAACCTATGGTCTGCGAGAGTTTGAGTAAGGGACTGGTTGTGCAAGAGGAATATGCATCACCCCCAGTGCACCCTACTTAAGGTAAGCTGCATTGTTGTTTGATTATTTTTTTAGGTCGAGTTTCTATTCGTTGGTTTTTTCTAAGGTTCAAGGCAGATCTCCCTTCATGAGGGAGTCTCTACCTTATCGGGTTAAATCCTAACCGTTCTAAAATCTGAATTTTAGCATTGCATTTATTTACACCTTATATCTTTAATACCGAAAGGAGTACTTTATTGTGTAATTTTACACCCCATAAATATTAAAGTCTACATTTAGACCCTTAAAAAAGGGTTGGAAAAAGATTTTTGACATGTTGGCTGAATCCTAAAGGATAATCATAAACTGGTTATGATATCCATTTTTGATTTTTTTTTAAAACATGAAAAAGATGCATTTTTTTAAAAAAAAATATGCTTGGAAAAATTTTAGGATTTGGCCATATGCAACAAAATATTTTTTATATTATTTTTGAAAATGCTTTGAATTTTTTTCGGAGAAAACCAAGTATTTTAATACTGGATTTGTATTTTACAATGTAAATATACAACCCGATATTGTGCAAAATTGGTAGAAAAATATTTGAGAAAATCACAATTTTTTGAAAGGATTTTTGATTATTTATTATAGATAACATTATATATACATATATATTAATTAAATAAATATTATTTAAACACGTGGGTTGGCATTGGCCCAAAAAGGTTAGGCCAAACTCGGCCCAACATATTATTTTTTATTTTGGGGACGGGTTGAGGCCAGCGGCGTGCTTTAGTTGCAGGTGGAAGAAGAAGGAACAGAGTCCTGCGAAGGAGAAGGGAAGCTCGCGATTGGAGCTGTTGCAGTGACTGAGGAGAAAGCTGCTACCCTGGCTGCCTTTGGGAAGGGAAAGAGCTTCTGGGCAAGGTGGTGGCCGCTGCTTCTGCTGTTGCCGATGCTGCCGAGGTCACAATGGCAGAGAAGGGGGATTTTTACAGAGGAGAGAGAGAAGTGGTGCAACCACCACGTGAGATGGTTTGATGGCTACTGGAGGTGGGGATGATAGAGAGAAGACGGATGATGAAGATGGTGGTGGCTGAAAGCCACGGTGGAGAGAGAAGGCAGAGAAAGGATCGGTTACAGGAAAAATGAGCAGAGAAGGCTGGTTTTCGGCCAACTTTGAGTTCGATTTTCTTCTCCTTTAGAACGTGAAATCTGCTCCTATTTATAAGGGTGAAATCTTGTCTTCACAGGGGAACAAATTCCAGCCTTTGATTCAATTGTGAAGGATACCAACTGTTGGCTCAAGGTAGGCATGGTGCACTGTCAATCTGTAGCTGCAGGCTGCCTGAAATGGCCTCTTTGGAGTGGTGCCATTTCCGTTTATGTGCCAGTGAGCCGGTGACGACCATACCCAAATGTAGAGGGATGTCTGGTGATCAGTTTCGTGCACAATTTGGCAAATTTGGTGGACGTTAAGTGCATTAAATGAACTTGCAAAGGAGGTGACTAGACCAGTTTTTCCAGAAAAATAAGAAAGATCATGAATAATGACCAGACGACGTGTCGTCTATTCCATTTTTTTAACGCAAAACGGCATCGTTTTAGGTTTTAAATAGGGATTTCTCTAAAGTTCAAAGCAGTCCTCCAACTTTCACGTTTATGTAATTGTACCCCTAATTGACCTAAACTTTTGATTTAATGCAATTACACCCTTGCCGAATAGCAATTGGAACCCTGGATTTACGCGCCTTTTGCACATTAGTCCTTGGTCTCAGATTTTTGCAATTTAACCCCTAATTGACCATTAAACTTTTAATTTCTTCAATTTAGTCCCCGCTTTTTGTCAATTAGGCCCCTATAGTCTGGCGCCTTTTGCAAATTGGTCCCTGGCTGTGAATTTCTTCAATTTAACCCTTAATTGACCCCAAAACTTCAATTTTCTTGCAATTTGGCCCCTAATTTCAATCAAATAACTTGGTAAAAATTAAATTTGATCTCTTAAAATTCCAATTTTCTCAATTAAGCCCAAATTAGGCCCCCAAACTTAATTTTTCACCAATTAAGCCCCAAATAAAATTAATTTGACCTATTTGAAGTATAATTAAGTCCTTGCCCTTAATTAAATCCTTCAATTGGACCCGAATTAAATCTTAAACATAATTAAAATTTAATTTGGCCCATGATTAAATCAAATTGGCCTATTAAAAATTCAATTATGTCATTGGGCTTAATTTTTATGCAAATTCGTCCAATAATCATTTAATTTGACCTTGAATTTGCATTTTTTCTTCATTCTTGGGCATAATGGGGTACAATTGGGCCTTAAATTTCCTCCAAAAATTGCAGCTTGATTTCCCGGCCTGCTTTCTCCACGTTGCCATCCTTTATTTTATTTTTTTAATTCTTATTTTGAAATGAATAAATAAATAATAAATTTTTGGGGAATAACCCATAATTGGGTTATGACAAAGGGGATGACCTCCATAAAATGAATAAATAAATAATGAATTTTTGGGGAATAACCCAGAATTGGGTTATGACAAAGGGGATAACCTCCATAAAATGAATTTTAGTTTAGAATTTATAACGACAGAGAAGTTAGTAACGCATTTTGATGGATAAAATAATAAGAAAAATGATAATGTTTCAGAGGAATAAGTGAGGCAATAAAGAATAAATTATAAGAAAGGATAGTACAATGAAAATACATGATTGAAGGTGCAAGCCCCGATTAAAAATAAATGACACTACTTTGAAACGGTAATTAACCTAATAAATAAATAAAGGTGGAAAGTTTAAAATGAATATATTCCAAAATAATAAAATGACCCTAAAGATTTGGAAGGATAATTGATATGATTTATGTGAGGATTGAACAAGAAAATTTAGATTGTTAACGAAAAGCCATGAACTGACCAATTTTACGTTAAAGAGCAGAGCTCTCAATCCAACCATCAGATCGGGATAAATTTCTGCATGAAATCTATTAATATGCTACCTTGGTTTAAGATCTCATCTCAATCGGAATTCAATAAGGACTAGTGATTTAAGTAGAAAAAACGGATGGTTTACTTGAAAAATAAAATAAAATACATAAACGCATAAATGAGGGATGAAATTGTAATTAATGACAAATTTGCCTTTAAAACAGCAAAGAGGCCAACTAGTTAAAAAAAGAAGAAGTTAGAGACAATAAAGAAAATTCAGCTAGAGAGAGAGAAGTGTAGAATTTGGAGGAGCCAATCCAAAAAAGGTTGTATGCTCCGGTGGTCATATCTCCGGCATCAACTGTTCATGCTTATATTTGATATATTGCTCGTCTCACACTCCTCTTCTAACTGAGCAGAGGGATTTGCAATATCACTTTCTATTTGACAGAACTCGCCATTGGAAATATCCTTGAAAACAAAAGGAAACACACCCTGAAGGGCAATTTTGGTCGCCGACCAATTCTTCTCTATTACACCATTGGATCACGTCTATTTTTGAATTTATGGTGCGCTTAGATGTTGTCTTCATTCTGGACGGTGGAGATTGAAAACACACTCTCCAACAAGGTGTTGTTCACGTTGAACAATAGCTCGCTAATTTTCAAGCTAGCTCGGTTTTATTCCGATCTAGGGATATTTAACTGTTGGATCATTCCGAGTTTGAGATATATTGTTCAAGCCTTCCAGATCTATCTTCCGATCATTGGATTAAAAAATACAAGCTAAGGTAGATGACATATTGCTTTTTGATTCTATTGCTAGTTTTGGCAAAATATAATCTATTGCCTTTTGAAATAAATTCAAAAGGCAATACGTCATTCACTTTAGCTTTTATTAACCTGAAAATTAGCGAGCTACTTTCAACATGAACAACACCTTGCCGGAGCGTGTGTTTCCAATCTCCACTGTCCATAATAAAGACCACATCCGAGCGCACCACATATCCGAAAAGTGACATGATCCAACGGTGGAATGGAACGGAATCTGCCAGCAACCGAAACTGCCCTACAGGGTGCATTTCCTTTAGTTTCCTATGATATTTCCGATGGCGAGTTATGTCAAAAAAAAATTGATATTTCAAATCCCTCCAGTCAGGTAATAGAGGTTTGTGAGATGAGCAATATATAAAAAAATAAGCACGATCATACGGTTGATGTCGGAGATATGACAATCAGAGCATACAACCTTTTTTGGGCTGGCTCCTCCAAATTCTACACTTCTCTCTCTCTTGTTGAAATTTCTCTATTGTCTCTCACTTTTTTTTTGTATAGGATTGGTTGGCCTCTTTGCTGTTTTAAAGTTAAATTTTTCATTAATTACAATTTTGTCCCTCATTTATGCCTATATGTATTTTATTTTATTTTATTTTTCACGTAAACTATCCTGTTTTTCTACTTAAATCGCTAGTCCTTATTGAACTTCGATTGAGATGAGATCTTAAACCAAGATAGGGATATATATTTATAGAATTCATGGAAAATTTTATCCCGGTCTGATAATTGGATTGAGAGCTCTACTCTTTATCGTAAAATTGGTCAATTCATAATGTTTGGTCAACAATCCAAATTTTCTTGTTCAATCCTCACATAAATCATATTAATTATCCTTCTAAACCTTTAGGGTCATTTTATTATTTTGGAATATTTTTTTTAATTTTCCACCTTTATTTATTTATAAGGCTTATTACAGTTTCAAAGTAACGTCAATGATTTTTAATAAGTGCTTGCACCTTCCGTCCTGTCTTTTCATTGCACTATCCTTTCTTATAATTTATTCTTTATTACCTCACTTATTTCTTAGAAACATTTTATCATTTTCCTCATTATTTTATCCATTAAAACATGTTACTAGTTTCTTTGTCGTTATGAATTCTAAAATAAAATTCATTTTATGGAGGTTATTTCCTCTATTATACATCACAATTATTTTTATTATCATCATTTATCTATTATTTCCTATTTTGGTTTCCATCACTCATCGAGATCTCATCGTTTTTAGTCTTACATTTACATGGGGTTACACATTCGCATATTTAAATTTTAAATTTCTAAGGTGTCACATTCTCCTATCTTTCAAGAAATTCCATTCTCAAAATTTAAAATTCCTACTTATACCTGTGAATATTGAGTATTTCTTTCTCATTTTCAATTCCTCCTTTTCGATCTTTTTTTCAATTGTGGATCCTTCCATAAAACATATTTTTCCTTTTTTTTTATGTGCTTCGATCTAAAAGTCCATTTGGTTCAATCCTCAAATCTTTAGCCTTCCCGAATCACTATAAACGGTCGGGGAAGAACTTGAAGATGATTCAATTCTCCTTTCTGTAGAATGGATACAAGGAACACGTCTTGGATTCTATATAAAGGTATAGGTAATGCAATTCAATAAACTATCAACCCAACTCTGGTGATGGTATCAGGGAAACCATTTCACCTTATTTTTCCACTGCTGAAACAAGCCATGCTCCTACTAAACACACTTTTTTTGTTCGTCACTTTATTTCTCATGGACACATAGTATTCCTATATTTACTTCCTAGCTTTATAACGTAACTACACCTCAAACATCATATTTATCTTATCCAATGATTGTTTTTGTTAGTTACACTGTCAATGACATCTCCTTCCCAAATGAAAGTATAAGTAACATGTCAATTATCTTAAATATTGTCCACCCAACTAGTGAAGTATCATGTCAACCACTTGAGTTATCCACCATTCAGATGACCTAGTCTCAATTTCATAACTTTAGTTTGTTATACTGTCAACTAAATATCTATTTACTTGCTAGTATTTGGTATTGTGGCTAACTAATGTATTGGATACTTTCAGGATCCATCATTTAAGTCCGTTACAATTAACATGCTAATTCTCGTCATTGTCATAGTTCCCAATTACATTTATATATAACCATTATTGTTGCTTATTGTTTTTCCTCTTCTTTATCCCAATTCTATGTTTCACTTATTACAATTTAATATCTATGATTTATCTCATCAATTTAGTGTATCAATATAGAAATCCTTATGGTTCCTATAATTTCAGACTTAACTGCTTGTTCATACCATCTTATTTTCATATCCTAATCTTATTTGGAGTTCACTAAGTAACACTCTATATCGGAAATTACTAAACTCCTATATATAGACACTCTTAATGTTAAGTATCAACTCCTGAATCAACATTCATTTACATTTCATCGCCAATGCGTATTAGTTCATTTCATTTTCTAAATTCATCTCTTTTCTAGTTTCCTTATTAACCATGTATTTCCATAATCACATATACGTACATTGCACACTCATGACCTCCTCGTCTACTTTTACATGTAGCTTGCCAATTTATTTATTATTTGGTATGACGATAACTCAGTGTTTTACCTTTAGCCCATAACATTTCGCAACATGTATTATATCCATGTTCATGTGTTAACCATTTACTCTTTCATGTCTACAAAAATAATCACGTTTATGATCCTTAATTCATTCATGCTTTTAGGGTAGATTCTCATAAAGTAATTTAATAGTGCTTTTCATAACCAATTTTCAAGCCTTTACCTCATAACTACAATGCCAATATTAAACTTCTATTGTCCATTTTGTTCTGTACCATGCTAGTATTTCTTTGCATGTTAAGATAAAGTGTTGCCATTTGGGACAATGGCCTAATATGCAGGGTCCTACTGCCAATCTTGACATAATTATTTATTAAGACATTAATTACAAAACAATCTCACTTCTATCCATACGTTATGTCACGAGTTTGAATTGATTTAGCACTTACATTAACACTTGTTTATCCTGAACAATCATACATTCACTCTAGTATTAATTCATATATGGCTTCATCTCATCCATTCATATTTCATCAAGACATTAAACATCATTGTTACATTATCATTTTATTAATATTTTGAATATATTTCATTCATGAATCCTCTAATATCATCTAACATATTATCAAACAATGATTCCACATTTATTATTTGCTATTGGTCTCACAATCACGAGGTAATGACTCATTTTTTTATTTATCGACTTCTTAGTAACCCAATGTCACTTCCTTTAATTACCACGTTTGTGGTAACCAAGCATGTAAATATTTCATGTCTAGTTTATTCTATCGTAAGATACATGATTCATCATATTTTCTATGTTTATAAAGTCTATTGAATTACAACATGTATATATTCCATGTCTAGTTCATTCTATCATAAGATACGTGATTCGTCATACTTTCTATATTTATAAAGTCTACTGAATCACAACCTCTCTCTGATACCAACTGTAACAACTCTGGTTTTCTACATCCTTTTCCACGATACATTGAAAATTGGAAGTGTAATATGATTTTGTTGATAACTTGGGACCTCCCGATATAAGAGAGACTCCACTCCGGTGAAACCTATATATAAAAAAATTACAATGAAAATTTTCAATGTATCATGAAAAAGGATGTAGCAAACCAGGGTTGTTATAGTAACTATTTTTTAAAAAATAATTAATTCAATTAACCTATTTATTAATGTGATAGAAGATATTTCTCAAATAATTTTTTACTTAGAAATGCATTAAGATAATATATATTTTTTAAAAAATATTTTTTATTTCAACATGATCCAAAAAAACCAAAAACACAATTTTAAAATAAATAAGAATTCAAATTTTTTAAAAACACGGCTGAATCATAATGCTAAACTAGGCCTAAGTACAAGACTTAGTGAATAACTAGGCATGGTTAATAACTTTACAAATTTGTATGATGAAAACATCCTTTACATTCAACTAGTTCATTTATCCGCGCTCTGTCGCGGGCTGAACTATTTGCTGCTGCTGCTGTTGTTACTGTTGTTGCTGCCATGACTATTATCACATTATAACCCCTATTATTATTGTTGTTGTTATTATTATTATTATTATTGTTATTATTAGCTCTATTAGCATTATTACTATCTATTATCATTACTATTATCATCACTATTATAACTATTATTATAATTATTACCATTGTTTTAACTATTACAATCACAATCACTATTATTATTATTATTATTATTACTACTACTACTACTACTATCATCACCATAATTATTGATGTTTATCATAATAAACTACTGCTACTACTATTATCGTAATTTTTATTATCATCATCATTATTATATCTTAATAAATTATCATCATCACCATTATTGTCACTATTATTACCACAATTATCATCATCATCACAACCCTGCCAATATTATCATTTGTTGTTATTATTAGCACTAACATTACCATTACCATTACCATCATTATTAATATTATTATTACTATTATTACTACAATCATCATCATCATCATCATCATCATCAGTGCAACTATTAATGTCATAAAAAACTACTTACTTCACTACAATTATCACTATTATTAACATTATTATTGGTTTCATTATTACTACTATTATTTTAATTTTAATTATTATTACCACTACCATCATCAACATTTTTTATTTTTATCATTATCATAATTATCACCATCACTATCGTAATAAACTATTATTATTACCACCATTATTAACATTATCATCACTATTAATAATATTGTTAGTATCATTGCCATTATTACTATCATTAATATTAATATTATTACTATTGTTATCATTATTAAAATGAAAAATCATAAACTTGATATGTGATAAAATTAAAAACTATATAAAAACTTTGATAGAAGGGTAAATGAAACAAATAAAAAATCAAAAGAAGAAGGATTAAACTGAAATACATATTATTACTATTGAAAAAAATCATAAATTTGATTTTAAAGATAAAATTAAAAACTATAAAAACTTTAATAAAAGAACCAAGAAAAAAAAAAGAATGGAGATGAAATTGCAAGAAACAAGTAAAATCGATGAGCCATCTAGACAAAATAACCAAAAAAATGGGGACCAAATTCGAGAGCTGAAAAACTTATGGAGGATAAAATTGAGAAAACTTTCAAACTTATGGAGGATAAAATTGAGAAAACTTTTTCTAAATAAAACAGGGACTGAATCTAAAAAGAAAAGAAGTTTAAGGGTTGTTGTGTTTTTTCCAATGGGCAACACGAAAACCAAGGCATATGACAAAGAAATGAAGGGAAAAAAGAAAATTAAACCGGCGCCAAACTGAAAATCATTATCATACATGCGCCACCCAGGAAGGAAGAGAAAGCTGAAACGCATCCAATGGCATAACATAACATTTTTTTTCCCACCACCACAGTTATCCACATGTGCCATCTAATGGTGGCGTGGTGGCTAACGTGTTCTTTTTTTGTCAAGAGATAACATTACTCGAGGACCAAACAACTATTGTTAAAAAACTATTATGAAATGACAAATTGGCCCTGCAAAGATGCTTTAAGAATTTTCCTTTCAAGGGTGATAGAGTTGTCGTAATGCTATAAAAAGAAAGTGAAAAACTAACAATGCCCCTAGTCATAGTTAAGTTAAAAATTGCTTGTAAGATAATAAAGTAAATTTACTGTACAAAAGTTTATGGAAGGAGAAAGATGCCCCTCTGAAGATAAAATGAACCCTATAAAAATACTAATTTACCTCTGCATGCTAATCATAATGGTTTTTTAAGGATAAAAATATAATTTTATTTCTAATTCACAGTAAAACACGTTTAATATCTGGTGTTTTTCCAGGTGGATTAGCTTTTTTTTTGTAACAATAATAATAACTAGGTGGCATGCCCGTGCGATGCCGCAGGCTTGTGGCATGTTTGTGCATTATCGTGGATTTGTGAAAAAAATCATATAAAAAAAAACTGTTATCATCCACAATATTTTAAAGGAAAAAACTACAAAGCTATATTCTCAACCAGCCCAATATTAAAAAAAAATTGACAAAAACAATTATGAAAAAAAATAAAAAAAGAAGATGACAATTTTGGAAGAAAAAAAAGCAAAAAGCAAATAATAAAAAAATAGAAAAAAAACATGTGGGGAAAGTTAAAGCTAAATTTTCAACCAGCTCAATATTAAAATCATTTAAGAAAACATTGTAGCAATCTATAGTGTTTATGAGGAAATATACAATTCTAATTCTCAACCAGATCAAAATTAAAAAAATCAACAAATATAATTTTAACAAATATAAAAAAAACAAAAGGAAAAAAAACATGCAGGGAAACACTATAACAATCTATAGTGTTTCATGAGAAAATCTACAGTTGTAATTTTTAACCAGCTTAATATTAAAAGCAATAAAAACGACAAAGACAATTTAAAAAAAAGCATAAAAAAATCATATGGAAAAACACTGTAGCAATCAACGATGTTTTAAGGAAAAAAAGTTAAATTGTCAACCGGCTCAGTATGAAAAAAATAAATTTGACAAAAACATATTTGGAAAAAAGCATCGATTAAAAAAATATATGAGAAAACACTGTAGCAAGACAAAATCATATGGGAAAACACTGTAGCAATCTATAGTGTTTTAAATAAGTACAAAGCTAAATTCTCAATCAGCTTAATATGAAAAAATAAAATCGACAAAGATAATTCTGAAAAAAAATTATTTAATAAAAAACCATGTAGAGAAACACTGTAGCAATCTAATGTTTTAAAGAAAAAAAATTAAAAAACTAAATTTTCAATCAGATCAATAGTAAAAAAATAAAATCAACAAAAATAATTATGAAAAAAATGTAAATATAAAGAATAAAGACAATTTTGGGAAAAATTTAAAAAAACAAAAAAAAAGTGGGAAAGCTAAAGCTAAAGCTAAATTCTCAACCAACTCAAATTGAAAAAATAAATTCGACAAAGATAATTTAAAAAAACATGTGGGAGAAACACTGCAGCCAAACAAAAACCATGTAAGGGAAACACTGTAGCAATCCATGGTGTTTTTTTTTTGAAAAAAGCTATAAAACTAAGTTCTCAAGCAGCTCAATATATATATATTTTAAAAAAAGATGAAGTCAATTTTGGGTAAAAAAAATGAGAAAAAAAAACATGTAAAAAAAAGAAACAAAAGCGAACAAAAAAAACACATGGGAAATTATAATGTTTTAAAGAAAAAAATTAAAAAACTAAATTTTCAACCAATTCAATAATAAAAAAATAAAATCAACAAAAATAATTCTGGAAAAAACAAAGAAAAAAATGTAAAAAATGACAATTTTGGAAAAAAAACAAATAAAAAAAACATGTGGGGAAAGCTAAAGTTAGATTATCAGTTAGCTCAATATTGAAAAAATAAATTTGATAAATATAATTTTTTTTAAAATATATGGGGAAATATTGCAGTAAAACAAAAATTATATAGGGGAAACACTGTAGCAATCTATATTTTTTTTTAAAAAAAAACTACAAAACTAAATTCTTAACCAACTTAATATAAAAAAATAAAATCTACAAAGACTATTTTAAAAAAAAATAAATAAATCATAAAAAAAACAATGTATGAGAATATTATAACAATTCATAATGTTTTTAAAAAAATTATATAATTAAATTTTCAACCAGCTTAATATTATAAAAAATTAACAAAAATAATTTTGAAAAAAATAAAAAAGAAGAAGAAGTCAATTTTGGGTAAAAAAAGAGAAAAAAACATGTTAAAAAAAGCAAAAAAAATCAACAAAAATAATTCTGAAAAAGATAAAACAAAAAAAATATGTAAAAAATGACAATTTAAAAAAAAATAAAAAAATAAAAAAAACATGTGAGGAAAGTTAAAGTTAAATTATCAGCTAGTTCAATATTGAAAAAATAAATTCGATAAAGATAATTTTTTAAAAAAATATATGAGGAAATATTGCAGCAAAACAAAAACTATATAGGGGAAATACTGTAACAATCTATATTTTTTTTAAAAAAACTAAAAAGCTAAATTCTTAACCAACTTAATATAAAAAAATAAAATGTACAAAGATTATTTTAAAAAAAAATAAATCATAAAAAAAAACAATGTATAAAAATATTATAATAATTCATAATGTTTTTTTTTTAAAATTACATAATTAAATTTTCAACCATCTTAATATTTTAAAAAATTAATAAAAATAATTTAAAAAAAATAAAAAAGAAGAAGAAGAAGTCAATTTTAGGTAAAAAAAAAAGGAAAAAAAAACATGTAAAGGAAAAGCAAAAAAACAACTGCTACAGTAAAAAACGTACGCGTTTTAGAGTATTTGTTAATAATCCTATCACTATCACTCTCATCCTGTATCTTCGCCTTATCAAATAAGTATCAATAACAAAATGTAATATAG
>Ga0325414_1002773_pt1 | contig 17958 bp, 12 predicted proteins | sample PopdelMetagenome_8_FD_206183 | JGI IMG/M metagenome (GOLD analysis project Ga0325414, IMG submission 206183) | Populus deltoides microbial communities from Bellville, Georgia, United States - Leaf-PdKOR-R3 | ecosystem: Host-associated > Plants > Phyllosphere > Phylloplane/Leaf | place: USA... | reverse complement strand
GGCCTGGTAAGCGAGCCTAGCACCTCGCCTAATAAAGCAACGACCTGCGCACGAGCCTTTATTTTTTAAAAAAGTTTAATAGGTTGGATGACACATTGTCCGCCCCAAATAGTTAAAAAAATGATGTGTTGCCTGTGTCAGCAGACTACATGTCACCTGGGAAACCCAAAATCTGGCCATTGTGGTGGCTAGAAAAATGGGGTCTTTTATTTTTTCATCCAAAATCTCATTTAACCTATTTTTTTATACTAAAGATACCTAGAAAACACCTTAGAGACATTGTTAAACCAATCCATGGCCACCAAAAGCCAACAATTCGCCCCAAAACCCAAAATCCACTCGAAACAAAAATTCTTTCCAAGCTTAGATATGTTGTTTTAGGTGTTTTCAAGATAAAAAAAAAAAAAAACCTAAACAAAACCCCCCTTCATTATATGGAACCTTTTGACACAAAAATCAACCGTTTTAGTGGCTGAAATCTTCCTAAACGACCACTTTCTCTCTTTAGGCCGGAATTCAGGGACTCCCTCTCTCTTCTCCCAATAGAAAAAGACTGGAAAAAAAAAGGAAAATGAAGTTAGGTACCAAAATATATTGTCTTGAAATTCAAGAGACAGATCACGTAACATCTAAAAAATATAGGGGATTAAAATGAATATTTCAATGAAACTTTCAATCTGCCTCCCATGTTACTTGAGAGTTTTACTTCAGTCCCTTAGCTTTCAATTCAATCCTCCCTCCTAAAAATATACAATTAGGGCTAATTTAAGCTCAAAAGAGTCAAATCACATAAAATAAAAGTTTGAGGATCAAAGTAAAAATTATAAAAAAAAAAACACCATTCCAATCCACAATAAATTGTGAGTGAGTGCATAGTATTTTTTGATACAGTAAAAGGCTAATGCCTTTTAGTTTTTATTGTAACATGCCATTTTCGTGAAAAAACTTTACACATGAATTAGACTTTTAAAGAGTTGGGATCCTGAGTTAAGATATGATGACTTCAAATATAAGCTCGATTATATTTTTTTTAATAAAACAAGAGAATTTCTAATGATTAAATTAGTAAATATAAAAGAGAAATAAAAAAAATATATAAGAACGAGAGTAAAATAATGAGTTTAAGGAAGTTGTAACCTATTTCGTTTATCTATAGATACAGGGTATTTATAAACCATGGGTATATTGATTTATTTTGAAAGTTATATAAAAATTGATTGGTGAATATAAATGACATATTGGCTAGAAATATTCAATTAGCAGAGATAATAAATGTCTTATTGCATAGAAAATAGCTCATACTTATAAAGCATATTATAATAATTAATCATGAAATATATTATGTGTGTATGCAATATACTGTATTCTTACTCCTCGTACCTCGAAAGAATACATTGTAACATGTTGGAAAAATAAATAAATCCGGGGCAGCATTTTTGTTTTTGGGGGGAAGGCAGCCGTCAATTCACTGTCGATATCAGAAATGTGGGACATCGTACTTTCATCGTTGATGTCAGAACGTGTAGTGCTCTAATTTCCGGTATAATTATGATAGACCAAAGATTCAGAGAGGGGCTTTGCACTGGACTTCCTGTGCTTCCTTGTTTCTTTATAGAATTTGGCATTTTACATTGGATTTAGGTTTCGTAATTTCAAAATGCTATTTTGAAGGCGCTGGAAGTTCTTGTACATGGATCTTACTAATGCTCACAGAACAGCAAGATGTTCTGAAAGGGCAGGGCAGGCCAGGATGATCAATTTTATGGCCTTTTAAAGCATCACAAGTTTGCAATCTTAAGGGGTGTAGCTTAATTGGTCGAGCTATAGATTTGCTCCTCAAAGATTACTAGTTCGAGTCTTATAAGTCTTATAAGTCTTATGGCTACTAGAAACTTACCTAGCACAAGTTGGTGTTCAAAGTGTTGGGGTTGAGGGTGAGCAAGAGCTAGGAGTGTGTTTGAGAGTGTGGTTGTGATTGCTTTTTAAAGTGCTTTTCACTCATAAAATGTATCAAAATAATATATTTTTTTTAAAAAATTATTTTTGATATCAGCGCATCAAAACGATTCAAAAACACTAAAAAAATATTAATTTTAAACAAAAAAAATTCAAAATTTTTTAGAACGTGGGTTGGACTGCGTTCCCAAACGATTATAAATACACAAAAATATGTGCTTGACATTACAACCAAAACGTTGTTCGCTCAGAATGTGATTTTTTTTGTTTAAACTTAATTTTTTTAATTTTTTTGAATGGTTTTGATGTGCAAAAAATTATTTTAATCGCACTCCTAGAAAACAAGTAAAAGAATGGCTTAATTTTTTCACCAAATTATTTCCTTGCTGCCTCTAAATCATCCTCTCTATTTTCTCTTGCTTTGAAGTGCTCGGTGTATTATACGCAGTCTAGTTTTCTCTTTCAAAGAGATTTGCTCTTCAGCAGCCAATCAAAGATGTGTATAATGGCAATGGCAACAGCCCCAGAAATGGATCAACCATTCATTCATTTAAAATTACCAGAAGTAGGAGGACCTAAACGAAACCTTACTGATAGTCAGAGGGCCGGACTTCAAAGTTTTTTATTAGTAAAGTTTAAACCTAAATTTTCATCGTTCAAATTATAGGACCAAAAAAATGGAGGGGTTACAATTTTAGCTTCCCGCCACAACAAACTTCCCTTCCCGGGTTCTCTTCTCTCCCCCACGCAATCAATTTGCCTTGATAATTCAAAAGGAAAAAAACCCCACCAAGACGAAAAGCCCTCTCCTCTCCATCTCTCTCTACCTGCAAAATCCAATAACACACGCAGAAACAACAATGGATACCAAATTCCAAGCCTTACCTCCTCTCAAAAGACACAGACTCTTACAACAGCATCAGCAAGAAAACAAAGAAAATGTACCCATCGCTTTGCAATTGCCTGCCAAGAAGCGAAAGGAGTCCCGGAATCCACTTCTTGCTGATGCTGCTCCCCAAGTCACTACCACTGCTGCATATTGTTTGCCAACCAAGAAGAGGGTTTGGGCATTGCATCCTGATTTGGTATCCGGTAAGCCACTCTCGCCTTTCAATCTCAATGTTGAGTATAATCCTTCTTTCAATGAAGAAATCAAAGCAAACGAGGAAAACAAGAAAACCCCACTTGATATTATTATTGATAAGTCAATTGAAAGTGAACAAGAAGATTTAAAAAAAGAGGAGGAAGTCACAGTTCTTGATGAAAACAACCAAGAGGAGTGTAAAGAGGAAGAGGAAAAAGAAGAAGAGGAGGAGGAGGAGGATGATGGGATTTTGTGTGCTATTTGTCGAAGCACAGATGGGGATCCAACAGATCCTATAGTGTTTTGTGATGGGTGTGATTTAATGGTTCACACTACTTGCTACGGGAATCCTTTAATAAAGGGTGTTCCTGATGGTGATTGGTTTTGTATTCAGTGTTCGGCTTCTAAATCTTACAGGCCAGATAGTAAGCAATCCTCCTTATCTTGTTGCTTTTGTCCAACAAAAGGTGGCGCTTTGAAACCCACCACAACAAAGGGTGTTGATGGGTCGTGGGCTCATGTTGTGTGTGCACTTTTGATTCCTGAAGTGTTCTTCGACGACCCAGATGGCCGTGAAGGAATTAATTGTTCTGAGGTTCCTAAAAGGAGATGGGAAGGGAAATGTTATGTTTGTAAGAGTAGAAAAGGGTGTGTTATTGAGTGCTCTGAACCTAAGTGTCCTCTGGCATTTCATGTTACTTGTGGGTTGAACGAGGATCTTTGCATCGAGTTTAAAGAAGGGAAGAAGAAGGAGACTATAGTTGCTGGGTTCTGCAAAAGCCACACTGAATTATGGGATAAGGTAAAAAAAGTTGCTCCTCTTGCTTTTTAATTCAAGATTTTAATTGGAAGACTGTATCGTATTTGTATGGTTTTTGATGGTTTTTCTTCCTATTTATGCAGCAACAACAGTCAGGGAAGTTCAAGATTGTAGCCAGAGAAGAGCATAGAAAGTAACTGTTTCAGTGGAGGCTATAGGTCTGCCATTGAACGACATATCGATGAAGGTTTGAGAACGTGTTAGTCCTCGATGGAAATTACAGTTTTTTTTCTCTCTCAATGTTGTTAACATAGCCATCTTCTTTAGATTTTAGGGTGCTAGTTTTGATGCTTTGGGCCCATACAATTAATTTTACTCTCTGTGATGCATCTAATGGTCTAGTTGATTTCTTCTGAACATCAATGATTTGTGGCTAGCCTTCTAACTCTCAAGATTTTCTTCTCCATTGAATTACTTGGTGATTGACATAGCAACTTCGCTTGCCCTTTTTCCATGTTGACTGCGTGGGGATAGTTTCTACTTGGAGATAGTAGGCATTTTAACTGGATTTTACATTTTTCTTTTGTTTAATCTTGTTGAACAAATATCTGGCATTCTTGAAATTGAAATGGCAATCTAATTTGTTGCCTTCTATCTTGAAAGTGGCAATCAGTTTATACTGCTATGACATTCAAAGTACTATGTAAATGTTCAAAGGGCAAATCAAGATTTAGTGGATGTATACGTGATCATCATAATGTGCTCTTGCCAATGAATAGATTGATGCTTGAAGTGTCACCATCCTTTGGGCCAGAAAAAGTTAAAACATATGAAAAAGGATAGGGTTTTGTCTGCGAATTTCCGTAGCATGTACAATATTAAAGACCATAAGTCCGGATTCAGTGCCCGTGATTGATAATAGAAATGGATATTGAACTAATACAGTTTTATATTAGTGATCTTGGTTTTTTCTGGTAAAGTGAATCAAATTGTTGACTGATAGCTAACAAGGACGGCCATTTTCCATTAGCTATTGAACTTTTTTCTCCGAAGAGTCTAATGATGTTTACATCTTTTGTGGTGGCATCGACCAACTCCTGAATTGACATTTGACATAACCAAACACCAGAGCCATTCTATTAGGAGAAATCTAGATTAATTTGGGACATGCAAGTCAATTGTAAAATAGCAAAAATATTTTCCCCTCTTCATGTGAATTTGTTAGGGAGCAATTAAATAAAACTTAATATAATATGAACCAAAATCATACATAGACACGTTAATTTTTACTCGAAAAGCTTCCTTAGTGCTGGAGGATTAATCACGGGATAATAGCCCACCAAAAAACTTCATTATCAATGAATAAAATAAGTTACAGCTGTTTTTTCTAGAAAGAACTTTCAGGTAGAAGATGTAACACTGCAATTTGAAGAATTTGTGCGGGTCAAATACGCTGTTTTCAATGATAATATCAACACTGCAACACCTTTGGCAAATGCCACAAATGAAAAAGAAAAGGAAAACAGAAGCAACGCCTTCTTATAGGGTTTTTTTTTTACTAATCTCTTGATTTTTTGTTTGGACTAATCTCTTCATTTTTGTCTCAGAAAACCACTCACCACCATATCTTGCCTAAAAGATGTCATCACGTGTCAGCATGATAAAATTAAAAAAATCTGCCAAGAAAAAAAACAACTTTAGAAATGCTCTCCCAGAGAGATAAAGGAACCTGTCTCCTACTCAAATATGACAATGACCTTAGAGAATTATTAGTCAAAAGGAGAAAATTCACCAGCATCTTCCTAGCTATGGAGGTGGTTGAGAGTTTGAATGTTTTTTTTTTTTTTTTTTTTTGACATTTCACAAATTTCTTAAGTCAAGCTTCATATTGCTTGACCTTTCTCTCTAGAATGGTTAGATATTCATACACTCACACAAGCATATGCATCACTGTGTGCATACGTAGGCATGCATCTCATCCACTTTGGAATAGGAGGATACTGCCCTTGTCTTAGGAGTCAAAGGAAACAGATGTGAAACATCCGGCCGTGGCCGGATCCCGGAGGACATTCAGAATTTTCAACTGGATAAATAGTTAACATCCTGTTGGCAAACAATAAAGATAAACTCTGTTTCAGATAATGTCATACTTCTGTTCTCAAAACTGTCTGGTTGTTCAAAAACACATAGTTATGGAAGCTGTTTCCGAAAACTCCACAAGTCGCATAAAAAAAACGCACTTTATGAGCTATGATCAATGCGTCCAAAGGCATTGTGGAATTTCCCTACTTCTTGAATGGTGTTTTCAGCTTGAGAGCAGGCATGCATCTTGTAGTTTACGTTTCACGCTAAATATTGCAGAAGGAATGAGGAATCCTCTGAAGTCCATGCCTTTGTCTTCCAACTTCTTCCTGGTTTGATATTTGGCAGTAATATTGTTTGAAGATGCAAAAAGACAACTGATTTCTGAACGATAATATGAGACGGCTGGAATATCAATATGTTGATGAAATGGTCATGCTCTCACACAGTGGAATCAGAGAGGATTTAGTTTTTGTTTTACCTGGCAATTAAATCCATTTGTTAACAGATTTCATTGACTTTTCTAGAAATGGGACCGAATGGGATTGTTCTTGTCTGACAGGTCGGGTTGATTGTGAAGTTCCAGTAATTCATTATATTATATCTCACGTCTTCAAAGTTTTTAGCATTTTTCTCGTTTTTTTAATAGTAATTGTGCAGCACATCATCATCATCATCATCATCATCATCATCATCATCTTAACAAATCTCTAGAGATTATAGACTTGGCCTTGCAACTACCACCATGTCTGAATGGATAAGAATTAAAGAGCTTACTAGAACATGGAAATTATTGGTCCCCAAAGCGAAAGAAGCTCTTAAATATTTACAAACAAAATATCTACTCTTCCCCCCCTTCATAAATGATGGCAGATTCTCAGTCATATTCATCATCAAAATGCTCACCTTTTATATTTGTTTTCCTTAAAAACTCCTTTCATTCATTTGGCCCCTTGACAAAATCCTCTTGCTTTGCTGTTCAAATGGATTCATATTAAACATATTTGGACCGTATGCTCATATATATATATATATATATATAAGAAGGGAAATTTTATTAAATTTATTATATGACTTCTGAAATATATTAGTGTGGAAGGGTTGGAGATTTTGGAAGATCTCGCCACATCATTTTGACGTTTCTGCTCATGCATATCGATCAGATAACGCTTTTCAACCTCTGTTTCTAGAACACGTTTTTTTTTTCTTGAAGTCTGAAGAGTAGTTGCCGGATGCTTCACTCATATATTACTGCATAGGAGAGTGGTGTTTTCTCCTCCTATATATAAAGAAAGAAAGTTATTAGAAACCTGCAAAAACCAGTACCGCTAATACAAATTGAGAAACATGGAATCAAAAGTTGTTCAGTTCGGAAGCTCTCTTATTGTGCCCTGCGTCCAGGAATTGGCCAAGGTAAACACGGCAGCCATCCCGCCAAGATATATCCGTCCTGATCAAGACCAGCCCACGATCATTCCCAGCTGTGCTTCGGATAATGAGATCCCGGTTGTTGATATGCAGAGGTTACTAGATCAAGAATCAATGGACTCTGAACTGGCCAAGCTCCATCTTGCTTGCAGAGACTGGGGTTTCTTTCAGGTACACACCACACTCACTCACTGATCACTCATGTTTGTTTAGTTTCTTCCTCGTCACTTTTTTTTTATCCGCGATTTCTTCGAGCTCCATTTGTGATTCAACCAAGATTAAAAATCATCTCCAAGGTGCATTAAGCTTAAATAAAAAAGAAGAAATATTACTGAAAAGGCGAGAAAATTGCATATAACAACAACAAACTCATTTTATCATTATCCACCCTGCTCACAGTCATCAACCCATTAATTCAAGGTTTAGCCCTAGCCAGATCAGTGAAAGAACCTACTTTCTTTTACCAAAATAACATGGATTTGTTTTTTTTTCTTTTTTCTCAAAAAAATCGAAGGTTTTGTCAGCCATCGACTTGTGATCCTGGATTTGGATCGAGTCGAACCCCTCATAAAGCAGACATAAAGAAACAACCGAATCTACAAATATTTTGAAAGTAACTTTAACAGCACATTTCATGTGCAGCTTCGTCTCCATAAATGTTATGAACTGTTTGATAATCAGTCTTAGACGGGCTCTACAAGGTTGCTGTCTTCGTTGATAAACTTAAGTAAACAATTATAAATACGAAGTCCACTGTAATATTAATCAATTGGGATCAACACACTAATTAACAATCGAACTATAGGGAAGAGCAGTCAAAGAAAAACACAGTACTGATATTGAGTTGGCCCATCGTTGTTTTTGTGTTGCATTCGAACCTAAAACCTTCTGAAAAATAAGAAAGATGTGAGTGTTAATTGAAGAACAAGTTCATTAGCAAGTTAACATTCATATTGATGCATTTGATTAATTAAATAGATAATTAATAACCTTAAGAACAAAAGAAGAAGTACTTAATTATATATATATATATATATATATATATATATATATATATATATATATATATATATATATATATATATAGCTAATTGCTTTTTTAATCCATCTTTCCCAATCGGTGAAGGTCATCACTGATAATTAATTTGTTAATTATCATCCTGAGAGGGAAGTTTAATTTTGTTACAAGAGAGTAGTATGCAGACGGCCTCTCCTGGTCATATATATCCTAAACTGCATAGTGAATTAACAAAATGCTAAAGGATGTGGTAAATTAGTAGTTATACTAGCAATACAAAACAACATTATTTAGTAAATTTTTTTTTAATTTAATTATTCAATAATTTTTTTAAAAAAATTTTATTATTTAATATTAAATTTATTTAAAAATTATGTTTCATATTTTTTAAAATTTTCTTTCTTTCTGTTGAATTATATACAAATTTCATAAATTTAGTTTTTTTTTCTTGATTTCATCTTTTGAATTATATAAAAAATTCATAAATTTAGTTTTTCTCTCTTTTAATTTCAACATTTGATATCATTTCTATTAGAAATGAGGTTACATATTTACTTTTAATAAGAATCTATCCTGATTTCATAACTCGGGTAATGAGTTTAACAGCTTAACCCTGGTTAATATTAAATCAACAGATTGACTTTGTTTATTGTTTAGGTCCTTTTTTAATTGAATGTTTTTTAATTAGGCTTCATACTTTTTTTTCAATTTAGCTTATATATTGTTATCATAATCTCATGACTTAGATCACAGGTTTGACAGGTTGATCCGAGTTATCTTGATTTATTTTTTTGTAATTTTTTTATTTGAATATTCTTTTTCAATATCAACCTCCAACAACTTAATTTTTTTAACTTATTTTTATCCTTCAATATTAAGTTATTTAGGAATTGGGTTTTATAATTTTTTTTAAAAAATTATTTCTTATGGAGTTATCCCAATCTCATGGATTTAGTTTTTTTTTTTAATTTCAACTTTCAATATTGTATATATTAAAAATGGAGTCTTGTATTTTTTTTCTATTTATTTTTTATAAATTTATTTCAGTCTCATGATCCAGGTCGCGAGTTTAATAGATTAGCTCGAGTTGATTTAGGTTTTTTTATCATGTTTTTATTGATTTTTTTTATTTTATCTTTTTTTATTTATCTTTTAATATTAGATTGATTGGATTGATTTTCATAATTTATTTTAATTTTCTTTCTACTGAGGTATCATGATTTCATGACCCGGGTTACAGATTTGACCAATTATATATTTTGATATATAAGCATCTCAATATTAAAAAATAATATTATTCAATATATTACCGTATTAATATTTTGAAAAATATTGTCCAATATACATTATATTTTAAGTTTATGATTATATTTTTTTAATTAAAAAACACATCATATTCTTTTAATTAGAAAATTAATCCGGCATGCATCACATCAACACCAATTATCCAGTAATGAGTAAGAAATATTATTCAATATATTTCATTTTCTTGTTACGTTGATCAATGAAAAAACATATATAATATCGTCATAATTGTCATCACTATAATATCATCAAGTGCACGGATGTGTTTATATTTATACACACGCATATCATTTGATTACTAATATATGCCTAATCATGTAATTAAGATGATGTCTAATACTGCATTAAATAAAAGGTTATTATTGAGACTTAACATTTATTAGTATTTTTTATATATAATTAAATACATAATTACAATACCCAGTGCGGCTTCACCGGCAAACCCAATAATTTATTGATTTAAAGTCTAATCTAATTAGATGACTTGTTCATATGAAGCTTCGCCTAAGACATGTCAACGCAAAATTTTGATTTTTTTTTTATCAAAAGAATTTTATTTTGAATTCTTTTTAAAAAAATCAAAGGTTGGATTAATTTAATTCAATTATAATCTATGACCAAATTCGACCGTCTCATAATTACAATTATAATAAAGAGGTACAAGTTCAAACATTTGATGGAGATTATTCAAGATAAATTGCTTTCGCTTGTTTAATGAATATATTTGGTACATCTAGTCGGGGGTTAATATTTTTAGTTTGGTTTGGTTTTTATATAAAAAATTAATTAAATCGGTTCAAATCAATCGGTTTCGGTTCAGTATGGTTATTTTAGAACAAAAAATAATTTTTTCTGGTTTGGCTTGGTTTTTCTGATTTGACTCAGTTTTTTTATTTGGGTTTGGTTTGATTCTGTTTTTTCAGTTTCAGGCTTATAAAACTGAAACCGAACCAAACCGGTTGGTTTTTTAAAAATTCTAATCAATTATTTTCACAATTCAAGTTTTTTAGTTATTTTTTAAATTTTCTTAATTTAATCAATTTTTTATTTTTTTATCATATCCCAGCACCTAGTTGTCGGGACAAAATCATCTTTTCTCTCGTAATAAAATAAACCAAGCGAGGCAAAATTCCTGTCACGTGCATTAACTACTACAATTCCTACTCGACACAGCACCATTTCCAACCAAAAAAGAATTAACATATACACTGATCGATTTTTCTTCCTCGTAGCTGGTAAACCATGAAGTGAGCGCTTCGTTGTTGGAGAAAGTAAAGACTGATGTCCAGGACTTCTTTAACCTGCCAATGGAAGAGAAGAAGCTCTTTTGGCAATATCCAGGAGAAGTAGAGGGCTTCGGACAAGCATTTGTCGTGTCCGAGGAGCAAAAGCTTGACTGGGGTGACCTTTTCTTCATGGTCACCCAGCCAGTTCATGCAAGGAAACCCCACTTGTTTCCAAAGCTGCCTCTACCTTTCAGGTCTTCGCTCTTTCTCTCTGTCTTTGTATACTGTGAGTTTTTTAAGGTACTTTTGTTTCTTAATTAGTAACCTAGCTACTAGCTCTTAATTTCTTCTTGCAGAGACACCGTGGAGGCATTTTCATTGGAATTGAAAAACCTAGGTATTACAATCCTCGGAAAGATGGCTAAAGCACTAAAGATAGAGTCAGAGGAAGTAGAAGAGCTCTTTGGAAATGGGTTTCAGTCGATGAGGATGAATTATTACCCTCCATGTCCTCAACCTGATAAGGTTATTGGCCTTACTCCTCATTCTGATGCTGTAGGTCTCACTATACTCCTGCAAGTCAACGAAGTGGAAGGTCTCCAGGTAAAGAAGGATGGGAAATGGGTTCCTGTCAAGCCCCTCCCAAATGCCTTCATTCTCAACGTTGGAGATATTTTGGAGGTAAAATACAATAATACATACATAATTGCAAACGATGTTAGCTTGGAAGTTGGATATTGATCATAATGTTCTTGCGATTATCGTTTGCACATCATTTCTGCAGATCATAACGAATGGAAAATACCGTAGCATTGAGCATCGGGCAACAGTGAATTCTGAGAAAGAAAGGCTCTCAATTGCAACATTTTTGTCCCCAAACTATGACGGCGTAATTGGGCCAGCATCCAGTTTAGTCACTGAACAGACTCCAGCAATGTTTAAGAGTACAACAACTGAAGAGTATCTCAAGGGCCTCTTTGCTCGCGAGCTTCATGAAAAATCATACCTTGATGTTATGAGAATATGAGTGGGGATAATTGATAGCAGGGAATTTGGGTGCATGGTTTGGGAATTGTCAAGATATTAATTTTATCATTAAACGACATATGATCTTGCTTTATTACTGAAAGGGTGTCTTTAGTAGTTGAGAGTTGCTAAAACATATATCATCCATGTTTATATCCGTTAGTTCTAGGTGTGGGTTTATATATATATAAATATATGATATTGTACTGTTCAAGAGGTTGATCATAAAATAAAATAAGTAATGTTTTATATCAGACCTTTATTTCCAATATGTTTTCAAATTATAAAAAAAAGAAGAGAAATAGCAAATAAAAAAGAAAGATTAGAGGGTGATATGATAAGTAAGGGAGAAAAGGAGGACCAAAATAAACATGAAAGTTTAGGTCTCTCCAATCAACTATAAGATAAAGAGATAAAAATGGAGGAGATAAATGATGAGAAAAGATGAAATGGAAAGGAGAGAATAGAGTCAATAGACCATACAACTAGAGAGAAAAACAGGAAAAAATCACGACAGAAATAGGAGAAAGTAAAAAACGAAAAGGAAAGAAAAACTTCTCTACTAAAAAACACTAATTGCCAGCACGTTCTTTAATTTGTTGTTTCCCCCCCTCACGTCAGACCCCAACCTCCTTCCCCGTACCAAACTCTCTTTCCACCGTGAAACAGCCCTTGTCTCCTCCTTCATACAGTTGCAGCAACCCTTTCCACATCGTCTAATCCAGCAGCACCAACTCCCTTCGTCGCCCCGCAACCCTCTCTCCACAAACAAATACGCCACTGACACCAACTTTTGCAACAATCCAGAACAACCACCGAAACACTTATACATCGAAACTGATCTGCCTTTTTAACCCCAACCAACAGCCACATCAACCACCAAAAATCAGCCCAAATCCCAATCATAGACACGAAAAAAAAATTCATTTTTCGTGTTTTCTTATAGATCCAGTGACGGCGAGTGTGATGCACGCGCCCAGGAATCCACAAACGCGCGCATGAATCCACAAATCCTGGTCACGTTCCAGCGCATGTCTATCACGCGCCACCGCTTCCTAGTTCATGTCCAAGGCAGCTCCCAAAAGTGGTTACTGGATTTGAAATGTACTCTTGTTTACTGCATATAATTTGTGATATGTTATTAATATTGATTTTTATATTTATCTCAAAATAATCAAAGTTTTGGAGTCTATACCGTTGTTTAGCAACCCCGGAGGAATTAAGTCGCTAAGATTTACTTTTCAGTGTGATAAGATTGAAATCAATACTCTGAGATTTAGAGATGTGTTATGAAAGGCAAAATAATTTAATTTTTGTGAATGAATGTGTTTGATTTTGCATATGGATGTGTTTGATTTCACTTCGGATTTCAACATTTTTCAATAAAAATAATACATGTAGGATTATTTACAAATAAAAAAATGTGTTTTTTTTTCCTATTATTCTTGAACGAGTTTTATCACTCAATATTGATACTTTGTTATTTTTACATAATAAAAACAATAAAAAAATATTTTGAATTTGTTTTTGTATGATATATATATATATATATTTTTTTTTTCTCGAAGAATCAATATAAAGATAGTATAATTCTTAAAAGGTTTTGTTCCTCCAAAGTCGAACATTGTTAAAATAATATGGTTTTTTTAGGGTTTTTGATAAATTCTCATATAGAGTCATCAAAACTCGGCTATTTGATCAAAATAAAAAAGCTCTGGATAAATGTTAACAGTTTGAACATTTGTCCTTTAATGATTTTTAGAGATGATGGTTTTGTTTAGGTGGTTTTCTATTTTCTAAAGACAAAGACATGCATTTCTCGTCTTCTGATCTTGGATGAAAGATTTATGGTCCTTGATAAGAACCACCTTGGAGTTTTTAAGTGTGAACATATGAAGAAGTTGGATAGTTTTGTATAAATAAATATCTTAGTTAAGGCTGACAGAGTTAATCACTTTCAAGGCTTTGTCGAAGCAACTCCGATGTAAATGTCACCGAATATTATCTAAACTTGGTAGAAGAGGTGCATGCCTTTTGTTTTGACCCATACCTCTCAATTTAGAGGTCTGTAGCTCCACATTCATTTGCTTGAAGGTGTCAACCTGATCAACCAAAAATTTAAAAATGCAGTGATGTCTAATCATGAACAAGATGTTAGAGACTTTTATGGAATAATTGGGATGTAAACCTTCAATTTCATGGAATTTGAGTTGTAAAAAGGATGTTCTTCTTCCATTTACAAGAACTCTTATGTCATTTAGAGGACTAGAACTCCACAAAAAACTCTTGAAAGGTGCCAACTTGATCATCCAAAACTGCCAAGGAAGGGGATAGCTAGTAGCTGAACAATGTGTCACCCAATCCTTTAATTAAACCTGAGTGACGCGTCATTCAAATTAAACTCTAGAAATTAGAGTTTTTAATTTGAGATTTGATAAATTTCAATTTAATTTATGTTCTTTCAATTGTAGCATATGTACCCTTAATTGACTCGAAATCTTTTTAAACCTTGTAATTTCGCCCTTAGAAATTTTGATTTGAAGACTCCAATTTCAGCGCCTTCTTCATTTTGATTTTCGGTTTTTGATTTGTGCAATTTAACCTTTAATTGACGATTGAACTTCTAATTTTTCTTTAATTTGGTTCTGCTTTGGTCAATTTCAACATCTGAAGTCTCGCATCTTTTACGATTTGGTCCTTAGTTTTGAATTTCTTCAATCAAACCTCTAATTGGCAATTAAATTTTAATGTTTTCATAATTAAGCACATGATTTGACCAATTAAACTTTTCAAAGTTTAATTTCAGTCCCTAAACTTTAATTTCTTCCGATTAACACCTAAATTGACTCCAAAAAACTTATTTTCCTTGCAATTAAGTTCTCAATAAAATTAATTAAACCTTTCAAAATCCTTATTAAGTCCTTACTAATTCAAATTAGTATTTCTTTATCCTAAATAAAATATTATCACCAATAGGGCCTTTTGTCAATCGGAATTGAGTTGCTAATTTGTCAATCTTGTACATTCTAGTCCTCCAACTTTTTCACTTGTTATTTTGGTCTTTCAACACCAACTTGTAAAATCTTTTAGGCTTTCTTCATGTGCATCCTCTTGAATTTTTTGGATTTTTTTTCTATATTTTTTTATGGGGTTAAAAATGGGTAACAACATATGCCCTATCTTGTTGGGCAATCTTTTACAATGTTTATGAAGAAAAAACCTTTCTTAAAAAAATTATTTGTGTTTAATTTTTGAAGATATTATTCTGATTTATCTATAATTTTTTTTATAGATGAATTTTATTTTTAAAAATAAAAAATATTTATTTTTAAATAATATTTATAACATGTTCGGCTTTGCGTAATATTTTTTCCTTTTATTTTCCTTAATTAGTTCAATGTGTGTTTTTATTTCTATTACATTTTATTGATTTTAATAATCAAATTCAACAAACATAACTGAGCAAATATTTTGTTTTATAAGATTAAATATCTTGATCTAAGTTTATTTCTTAATTTTTCAGCTATTTTTATAGTTATTGTTAATAATTTTTTTTTCATTTATTTATAAAGAAAATAATTGATTTATTTAATTAGATACTTGTATAAACTTTTTAATATTTACTTTGAATTTTTTTATATAAAAAAACACTTTGAAATAGTGTATATATTTAAAAAAAAAATCATGAAACTAATTATTTGAAGTAGAGAAATTTCAGTGCCCGTCGGTTCATATTTTAATTGGAAGCAATCATATGAAGATGGGAGGGTCTGCTGCAGTGGGACAACAGATAGGGTGTTGGAAATGGACTTGCAGTGAATCCGTTTTAGCATTTCTGGGAAAATGACTTGCAGGAAACCTAAGATATCATCATCAGAGGGCCAGCAGAGCTCTAGAATGGAAGTGCTCTTCGCTGATTATTTCAATATTGAAGAATGATCTTCAATCTTGAAAGTTACATGTTTGTTTGGTCAATGATTGAAAGTTACCAACCACAGAAAAATGAATATCAGAAGAATTTTGATTTTTTTCAGGGCCCGCCGCATAATTAATTTGAGAACGTGTATACCACCGCATAATTAATTTGAGGGATGATGTGCACGTATTGATTATATATAGCATTGATTACCGGGAGAATTCAACCATGCTACTCGATTTTCTAATCCAAATTATGGTAGATAAACTCCGAGTAAATAGTAAATCCTTGTTTTTGGATATATATTTGATGAGATTAGGGCACGTCAATGGAGATTGCTCATGAATATATATGGAAACTTGTCTTATTCCGATTCGTCTACCATAACTTGTCCCAGTGTTAATAAGTTTTCCATCTTTCTTTCCTTTTCTTTTCGGGGGGACGACAACTTTTTCCTTCTTTCATTGATGGAAATTCTGTCCTCACCAGACTCCATACAGCTCACCAGTCTTTGACTTGTTCTGTCACTCACGCCACCATTTTTAGAGGTCTCATCCCCTTTTTCTGTCGTGTTTGAAACAGAAAGGCTTCCACTCCCCACCCTTCCAATCCTTCTCCTTCCCTTTCGCTTTGTATGGTCGGAGACATCTACAGCAATGGCTGTCAAGAAAAAATCTATATCGTCTGCATCTCCATGGACGGAGAAAGGGAAGTACTCTAAAACCAACGAAATACATTACTCATTTCTTAAACCACAGTTGAGACACGCTCTACTACTCTGTTTCTTGCTTTCTGTTTGGTTTGTTATTCTAAGATGTTTTCTCTTGTCCTCCTCCACGAGCGAAAACAACATCGAGAAACTAAACGTAGATGAGAAGGCGCCCAAGACAACATCGAAATCATCTGCGATATCCAAGTGTGAAGGAGGAATGTCAGTGTATTTATATGACATGCCCGCTGAGTTCAACAAGGGTTTACTTAAAGATTGCAGCCATCTAAATTCTTACACTGACATGTGTCCTCATGTGGCAAATCGCGGATTAGGCCAACCACTCTCCTACATGGTAGAGTCCGCCGTCGCCACCACATGGTTTGCCACCCACCAGTTCATTGCGGAGATGATTTTTCACGCTCGTATGGAGAACCATCCATGTCGTGTTTTGGATCCTATAAATGCCAAGCTATTCTACGTGCCATTCTATGGTGGACTCGATGCCTCAAGCAAGTTCCACGATGCAAATCTCACGGCACGCGATGAACTAGCCGTCCGATTAGTAGATTATCTCCGATCAAAACCATGGTGGGAGAGGCATCACGGTAAGGACCATTTCTTAGTCCTAGGAAGGACCGCATGGGATTTCTTGAGAAGAAATAACAACTTCGGAAACTCTCTCCTAAATCTGCCAGACGTGCAAAACATGTCGGTGCTGACTGTAGAGCGAAACCCTTGGGATCGAGTCCACAACCAACATGGCATCCCTTACCCTTCCTATTTCCACCCGTACACGTCACACGATATGATGACGTGGCAGAACAGGATGAGACAATCAAGTAGGCCCCACCTCTTCTCCTTTATAGGGGGGCCACGTAGAGGAGTTCAGAAAGCTGCTGTAAGGGACGAGTTAATAAGGCAGTGCAGCGAGTCAGGTCGATGCAAGCTTCTAAAATGTGGGAAAGGACCCAGTAAATGCCATTACCCAATTGAGGTACTTAAGGTGATGTCTCAGTCCCAGTTTTGCTTGCAAGCTCCCGGTGACTCGTTCACTCGGAGGTCAACTTTTGACTCAGTGTTGGCAGGTTGCATACCTGTGTTTTTCTCACCTCACACTGTGTATACTCAGTATGAGTGGTTTTTTCCAGCTGGGGATGCGAGAGAGTATTCAGTTTACATAGATGAAAATGCTTTGAAGACGGGAAATGGAAGCAAAAGGGTAGTTAGCATTGAGGAAGAGCTTTTCAAGATTGAGAGAGAGAAGGTGGAGAGAATGAGAAGCGCAGTAATAAATTTGATGCCGAGACTCACCTATGCACACCCTAATGCGACTGATCTAGGGTTTCAAGATGCTGTGGATGTTGCCCTTGAGGCATTGTGGGCCAAGCGTTTGAAGTTGAACGTCTAATCAAGGAAGCCTCCTGCCTTCAGTGTTAACTAAGATA
>Ga0325414_1002772_pt1 | contig 17959 bp, 7 predicted proteins | sample PopdelMetagenome_8_FD_206183 | JGI IMG/M metagenome (GOLD analysis project Ga0325414, IMG submission 206183) | Populus deltoides microbial communities from Bellville, Georgia, United States - Leaf-PdKOR-R3 | ecosystem: Host-associated > Plants > Phyllosphere > Phylloplane/Leaf | place: USA... | reverse complement strand
TTTTATATGCTCAAATCAACACCGTTCACGAGTCAAATCATATCACGAACTTCGCGTTTAGATGCAGTCACGAACGAGCCAATGTCACCCGCAACACGTGGAAGAACCCCATGAGTGATATAAGCTATAAAGCGGAATGTTGAAGTGTTAGGGTGACAGATGAAAGTATGGAACGGTGTGTGAAAGTTAAATATTATGACTGCACGTAGGTGGACCCTTTAGAATCTACATTTGTATTTTTATTGAACTATCTACTTTGTTTGAGTTGTCGAAATTTATCATTTACTTTTTTCAATTATAAACACGTGGAATATAGCGAATTTATTGTCATCACATACCTAATATTCTTGATTTTTTTAAAACTAGAATAATTAGTCAAAATTTTTGACAGAATAACATAATTGTTTTTTTGGTAAAATAACATATTTTTATCTTATTGTCCTAAATATTGTTATTTCTAAACATTACAATATAATATTTGAATTTCAAAATAACAATATTTAAATATATTACGCTTCTGAAGCGCGACAACTTAATATTTAGCCTCATTGATAATTTTTTTCTTAACCGATTGATCTAGTTATATAAACTGATTGATCGTTTCATATAAAAATCATAATTTTATGAACTTTTTCTTCCCAATATATTTTATGAGTGTCAATGATATAGTTGAGCTTGCGATAATGGATGATTTTGAGCAGTGAGGTATGAGTCTACCACAACTTGATGAGGATCTACCCTTGACAAATTATGTGGATGACCTAGTAAATGTATTTATAGACCAGTGAGACATGTTTAGGTTCAAGAGGAGGTCTGGTCGCACCAGACCAAAATGATAACTCAAAAGGGCTATAACTTTTGATCTGATCGTTGGATCACGCTTAATTTTTACAGGAGTTTCTGGAGTTTTTTTTCTTAGAGTAGCTATGGAATTGCTACTCCGATAGTTGGATCTTTATATTTTAAAAATATCGCTACAACCTTAATTTTGACAGTTTTGTGATTTTTCTTGTTATTTTCAGAATCGGTTGACCAATTTAACTTGCTATTATGAATTGGTCGACCAGTTAGTCTTGAATTTAATTGATGTCGCAGTTGTGAACCACATTGCTAATTAAAATTTTATCTTGGTTCCTAATTGTGATATTTAATTAATGTCGCGGTTTATAAATGTGATATTTAATTAAATGTCGTAGTTCAAAATCATAACATCCAAGAATATACTATTTCACCAAAACATTTTGCTGGTATGTTAATTCACCATTTATTTTTATTTCGTGCTAATTACCCAATTTGTCTTGATATGCTTGAGTTTCTACTGAAAGTTAGTTATAGTCATGATTATGCATTTACATGAGCGATAGAAGTGGGCCATGTTATGCCATGGGGGGAAATTATTTTTTTCATAAAATACGATGTTCAATTATCGTAAATGCATTTTAAAAAAGGAGAAAACTTCCAAGACCCTATAAACCCGGCGATGTCAAATAAGTTGATTTTATTTTAATTAGATGATAAAAAAAATGCAATGATAGTAAATGGACTAAATAAAAAAAAAACAATCACAGTAACTTTGAAAAAAAACCTTTTTTTCAAAAAAAAAAATGATATAGCTCAATTTTTTGTCAATTAAATATGGAAGGAAGAAATTGAGTAAGAAAAGGACAAATAAAATGGCCTAAATCAACCCGAGTTAGCATGACAAACTATAACTTGGGTAATAAGGAGCAAGTCAATTCGAGTTAACCTGTCAAACCTAGTCATGAGATTGGTATAACCTGATAAAAAAACAAAGAAAACTACAAAGTACCTTAAGAAAAAAAAAACCAATGTTGAATGATGAAATTAATAAAGAAAATAAGTAAAAAACCAGAAAAAAATTGATGTTAACCTGTGTTAACCTTTAAACCTGTGCTCTGAGTCATAAGACTGGAACCTTCATATTTGAAAAAACCACAAAGCCCAATTTCCAATGAATTAAATATTGAAAGATGAAATAGGAAAAAAAACCAATTATATAAAAGGATCCAAAATAAAAATAGTAATTAGAAAAATGAGGATCAAAATTAAGATAAAAAATAAATTAGAGGACAACTATAAATTTTTTATTGAAGGGTAAAATTGAAAAAAAATCAATTTAACCAAAGGAACAAAAAAATCAAAAGAATGAGAACTGAATTGAAAAAAATAATGTCACAAATCAGGATTGAATGATGAAATTAAAAACAAATAAAACAATTTACAAAAGGATCATGAACAAAAAATCAAAATCAAAATAATAAAAATTGAAGTTGAAATATCAATAACTAAGAGGAAAACTCTAAAATTTTGAATGGCCACAAGAATTTGAAGGGAGCATAGAGAAAAGAGAGGAAAAAAGAAAGTCTCGCCGACGACAAACCATCTCGCCATGGCCCCACTAGGAAGAAGACACAATAACGATTTTCAATGACATGAAGAAATGAAATTTTTGGGCACAAAAGGTGCGGCACATGCCTCTACAAGGTCGCAAAAGCCATCCACATGCTGGCACATGCATTACACGCTCTAGCCACTTTTCCATTTAAATAATATTTTATATTTTTTAAAAGATCAACTTACCCTCATTCTACTTGATAATAACAAAAAAAAAAAAATGAAAAGATGAAAAATCCTATGTACACAAGTTTTAAGAATTTTGCTTGTAAAAGTTATTTAATCATTTTACTATGCTTAAAATAAAACGACTAAAAAGCCTTAAATGCTAGTTTTAAGAATTTTGCTTTTATAGTTACTTGAGTTATTCCACCGTGCTTAAAATAATTGAAAAGATAATTCTATGCCAATCAATTTGATAATGACCAATGAACCTTGTAAAAGGATCGAAATACTCCTAACATCAAGCCCTTTGATTTTTTTATGAGATAGGCAAATGGCAATCACAAAAAAAAGCTAAAATGGAATTATTTTCATTGTACACCTACACACATTTTACTATTTACTAGAATAATTTGGTTACCATTTTTCCTTTCTCGTAAAAAAATCAATGGCCTTGATGTTAGGACTATTTTAGACTTTTCACAAGGCCCATTTGTAATTACCAAATTGATTGGGGTTGAATTATCTTTTCAATATATATATGATATGATACGATATGTAGGGTTGAAAGTGAATAAATATGTGCTAAAAATAATTAAAATTTTTATTAGATATTATTTTGATATAATAAAAATTACTTTTAATGTGTGGATATGTTTGGATTGTTGATGAGATCTTGATTCATTTGCTTATGCAATGACTATTGTTATCATAGCACAAGGCTATTGAATCAACAACGCTAGAAACCACACCTATTTCAGCAATGAAACTTTTTCATCTAAAAAACCTCTATTGTCATCTTAAACATAGAGATGTACTCAACTTCAATTATAAAATTTATTGTGGTCTTTTATTTGTAACCCTTCCATCTCACAATACAACTATTTAGTGTAATAACATATATAGAATGAGAATTTCTATCATCAATATCTAGTTGAAAACTAGTATCTGAATATCCATGAATTACAAGTTCATCTGTACCATAGATCAGAAAAGCATTCTTAGTTCTTTTTAAGTACTTAAGAATATTTTTAACTATCTTCTAGTGACCTTCATCTAAATTATATTGGTAACTCAGTATGCTCAAAGTATAATATAAATTTAGTCTTGTATCTAACATCACATACATAATGTATCTCATACCTAAAGCATGTGGAATTCTTTCCATCCTATCTCTCTTAATTTATGGGTTCGGGTACATGTCATTGGAGATGTGTATCTTATATGAAATAGGTAAGTATCATATCTTGGATTCTTCCATGCTAAACTATTTTAGCATTTTATATATATACATGGATCCAGACAATCCAAACAACCTTATATCTATATAGATCTTTATTCCTGATATATAGGCTCTTTCTCCCAAATCCTTCATGGAAAAATTCTTGGACAACCAAATTTTCATTGATTAGAGTAAAGGAATGTCATACCTATCAATAATATGTCATCTACATATAATACTAGGAAAATGATTCCACTTACAATAATCTTTTTATAAATACAAGGCTTCTCCAATTCAAATTGTTTGATTGTCTCATCAAAACAAATATTCTAACTTCTTGAAAGTTACTTCAGTTCATTAATGACTTTTTGTAGCTTGCATATTTTATTGGAAAATTTTTTAAAATTAATTTGTTTAAGTTGTGCAACATATTTTCGTGAAGATTAACATTCAGGAATGTAATTGAAATTTATTTATTAAATCTTATAATCATGGTATGCAGCTATAGCCAGCAAGATCCTTATAGATCTTAACATAGCTATCGGTGAGAGGGTTTCATCATAGTTAACCTTTTTATCTTTGTTTGTAACCTTTAACAACTAGTCTAGCTTTATATATTTATTTATTGCCATCCATGTTAGTCTTTCTCCCAAAGACCTAATTACATCCAATATGTTTTATCCTTTCAAGTGGATCAATCAAGATCCATAACTAGTTAGTGTATGTAACACCTTGTAATTTCTAATTTATCTTTATTCATTTATCAAAATCTTATACGTGTAAATATGATTTTTTTATATATATATTCAAAGTATTTCTCATATGAAGTCACTCTCATTCATTACACATAATATAAATTATAAATCATATAACTATCCACCATAGTGAGGGATTTATTTTTATTAAAGTAAGGAAATATACAATTTTAAAGAAATTTCATTAGAGTTTCCCTTATACAGGGATACTATCTGAAATTTTGTCTCGTTTCAAAATACCTGGAAATAACAACAATAACCCAAACATAATAGCTCAAGTAATCCATACTCATAAGTAACTTTAGACATACCACTTAAACCACAATAATCGACTATATTCATCCACCACATATTTACATCATTACAGATAATATTGTTTTATAAGATGAATGCAATTACACACACACACAAAATGAATTCCTAAATATGCAATCCCAACATTTTACTAATTACAATCCCAAATATTAAAACTTAACATGTGCATTAGTTTAAGTACACATCATGAAATGAAGGTTATAAAATTCTACCTAAAACACTATAAAGTCCTAACTATGATGTCATTGCTATTGTGATAGATAAGACAAACCTAATATATATACTACTATTTTATATGCACACACAATACAATATTTTTCTTTTATTAGAACGAAACGATTCCTTTTCATCAATAACAACTATGATGTCATAGTTAATAAAATTCCCTACATAAATCCATCATTACAACCAGCTCATTTATGCATAACTAGTTCCTACTAGGGCAATTTACTAACTTTACACAACTAGTCCTCTCCATTAATGCATACATCATATCATATCATTTTTCCCCACCTGAAGGCTGTTAGTTTAATATACCCTGTTGCCAATCGGTTAGTTATACGTGGTATTATTATATTCATGTAAATATATATTATTATTAATAAAAGCTTAATTTATCTTTAATATTCATATAATATTAGATTAATAAATCTAATATTTGATTTATGACTCTAGAGTAAAGATAAAGTTAATGGGATAAAAATGCTTTGCAAATAAAATTATAAAGTTGTTATAATTATAAGATTCCTTTTGTATCAAAGCATTGTTCCTAAAATGTTCCTGGTTGATGCTCTTTTAAATAATTGATATTTATTAGAATCGTAGAGACTTATACATATTATGTTCTTTTCTTTATGAAATGAAGCATCTATTCTTATAAGCTAAGGTATAAACAATACATAGAACTAATATGTTGGTGTTTATCATAAGACATGTACACTAAACTAACCCGAATGAGAATTCTATATGGAGAGATCACTTATGTCTATGAAAAGGCTTACGTGATAGTTTTGTAAGTAATCCTTAGACTTGAGATCACTAAATTATCTTATATAAAGAATGTTATGCTTTGATCCTACTACATCTTATTTTAATCGAGATGATACAAGGAAAATATTGGGTATAACATGAACTATATGAAGGTACTTGAGTGATCAAGAAAGGATACATCACCCTAGATGAATTAGAAAAAATATTCCATATGTTCTCAAATAGTATTGACTGAGAAATTCTTAGCTAATGTTGAATGAGATTTGAAAAGAGTTTCAAATTTTATTCAAACAATCAATGACTATTACGTAGAGAACAAACATGATTTAATATGACAGACATACTCCATGCTTTAATTTTTAAATATAAATTAATCAATTGTTGAATTAATAATAAATTAAATTGTTTAATTTATTTAATTCTATTTAATTATAATTATAATTTATATTTGGATCCATATATTAGGAACCTAATAGGTCACATACATTAAGAACCATTAGTCGGAAATTAAATTGGGATAATTAATCAAGTGTGGCATGATTGAAAATAATTTTAGAAATTAAGCACTAGATTGTATTTAATTCAGGGATTATGATTCTAATCCTAGAATAATCAAGTAAGGACTTGATTGATTAAATTTCTAAAATTATCCTTAAATAATATACGGATATTATTTAAAGGATAAATTAATATTTTGCCAATTTATAGGGTTTTTTTCTTCTTTATATTTTCCTATAAATAATAAGTTATGCCTCTTGTTTTTTAGGAGCAGTTGTCTATTATACAGAAAATCTATGAAAGTCATAGAATAGAGAGTTAGCACTCTAGGCATAATAATCTCTCTCTTCTAAATAGGGATTTAGGAGTTTCTCATTGGTGGTTTGTGTGGATTACCGTTATAGGCTGAACAATTGGACGACTTATAGTTTGCGACAACCCAACTTTTAAAAAATAATTCAAAGTCGAAGAAGATCAGATCTTCAGGTAATAAATTCATAAACAACTCTAGATCTGTCTAACGAGATCCTAAGGACTCCCAAATAAAATTTTTTATTGTTTTTGTTGCGTGTATGATATTCAAGAACCCAACAAAGGTATCTTCATATATAGTCCTGTCCCGAAGGCATAAAACCTACAAAATCCTACCTCGAAGGCATAACATTTATATAATCTTGCCCTAAAGGAATAATATTTATACAATCCTGCCCTGAAGGTATACAAGTTATATAATTATTTCTCCTGGAAAAACACTTACACACACACACACACACAAAATCAACACGTGTTCTGACGTAACAAGATTGATTTAAGTAAATCAAAAGATAAGGGATGAATCATTACTCTTACGATTGGTTTAACCTCTCTCAATATAACTTTATTCAAACAATTCATTTGATTTTCTTAAGAAAATAACCCCCACTAATACAACAAACTTATTTCTTTTTAAATCAATGGCCTTCGCTCATGCGACCAACTTAATTTTTTTTCTAAAATCATTGCCCTTACTCATGTGGTTGACCTATTTCTTTTCAAAAATGATTCTCTATATTTCATTTCAAGATGAGGTGACTAGCACCTATCTGGTCCTCTCACGAAACATGCTCCTCCTACTCTGAGTCCTACTTTCGACGTCTCTTCTAAATTCCCATAAACATCTTAATTATTGTCAAAACATTTTGATCCTTTTAGATCAATAGCCCTTGCCCATATATCCGGGTTAATCCTTTTTAAATCAATAACCCCTACTCATGCGGCTAACTTCATTCATTTTATTTACATCATCCATTATCTTTTCTTTATCTTTAACATCTAACATTTAGTCATTTAATTTTTTATAATTTGTTTTAATGCCCGCATATTTCATCCAATATGTATTTTCTCATTTCATATTTCACCAACTTGTCAAACTAATCACAACATATACATAATCATCTAGATTACAAGTTCCCAACTCAAGTTTTAAACATCACAACACCATTAAAACATTAACATCTATGCAATTTCACCAATTTTCATTCTTTCCTCCTTTTTCTTACAATTACAACAATAATCCAATACCGAAACATTATATAATCATGCGTAAACAAAAAGCTATCATTATAATAAACACATCATTTCTATAATATCATTAGAATATCAATTTCAATACAATTTGTTCAATGTTTCTTTTTTTTTTAATTAAACAAATCACATAACTTCCATACAATTTATCCAATCTTCTACATTTTCATTATTATATCAAACACATAACTACCATACTATCATTGAAACATAAATTTCAATACAATTTATCCAATTTCTTACATTTTGTTCATTCCACACGTATGACAACATTAACTAAACTTCTTTAATCTACCTTACAACATTCACAATCAATAATAAGAATTTTCAACATAATTAGAATGACAAAAACAACATAAATTAACCTCATTTATAATTTTTATTTTCCTGAAAACCCCAATTCATAACTGCCCACTAATGCCCTAATTTCCCTATAATTGGTTTTTCAATTCCTCCTATTTTGTCCCTAAACAAGTTATATACATCACAATTACTCATTAATTAACACAATTTGCATGTCTCTTTAAATTTCATATAAACCCTAAAACTTGAAATTTAAGGACTTTCAATCCCCTAACCAAAACCAAGCTAACTATTGAAATTAATTGAATAAAAACCTTTTAAAATAACCTAATCACCAAATTGAATGTGTTTTTCACAAGAATCCCAAGGTTTCCCTCATCCTCTTCAATTTTTGCACACTTTCTCTCTGTAATTCCTAAACTTTCAATCCCCCCTCTTTCTTTCCAAGTTTTCCTAATATAGTTTTATATAATGAGTAGAAAACAATTTATCATCCATCCATACCCTCGTAACTCAAGAGAGTTTAGAGAATAAATAATGAGAAAAATAAAATTTCCCAAGCTTTTTTTTAAGACATGGCCAAGTAGTTCTTAAGGAGGGAGGAGAAGGATTTTTCTTTATAATTATGACAATGCCACTCATTTTATAACCTATATGGTATTTTCATCAAAACTTAGATCGCTAGTATTTTTCTGTACAAATTCATATTTAGTTTCTTGCCCAAGATTTTAACGAATATGTTGGTGATTTTCTCTTTAGTCATAAATTTTTTCCCTTAGTTTATTTTTTTTAGCTGAAAATTCTACTATTCAACATGGGGTTACAGTGTATATGGAATCCATTTTAAATTTCATGGCCTCAAACCATTTCTTATAATTAATATTAGATATTTCTTTCATGTAGTTGGTAGGCTCATCAAGTATGAACAACTAATCATTTTTATCTTCTATGGGAAGTCTAAATACATGATGTGTCCTACCAAATCTATAAAGTTCTTATGTTTCTTGAGCTTCAAGCTAAATATCCAATGTTATAACTTTGGGACCAGGTTCTATTTGGACGTTATTTTATGGTTCTTAAACTTCTTTAAGTTCTATTTTCATCCCATTACTCATTTAAGAATAAATTCTTTCTTTAATAAGGTAGCATATTTTAAGACAAACACTTTCTACTTAACAAGATGGTAGGAATAATTTCCAATAGGTTCTTTTAGATATCCCATAAACTTATATTTATCTGACTTAGCTCTTAACTTTTCAGATACAATACACTTCATATAAGCGTCACTTCCCCAAATCTTTAAGTATGATAAATTTGATCTCATACTTTTTTTATATTTTATATGATGTCTTATCAATAAATTTAGTTAGAACCCTATTTAAAAGGTAAGAAATAGTTTTTAGGGCATAGCTCTATAAAAAAGTGGAAGTTCTACATAACTCATCATATACCGCTCCATATCCAATATGATGCGATTTCTCTTTTTAAAAACTCTATTATGTTGTGGTGTTCCAAGAGGTGTTCATTGTTAGAGAATCTCATTCTCTTCTAGATAATTCTTAAATTATTAGCTCAAATATTCACCACTTTGATCTGATCGAAGTATATTGCTCCCTTTCCATTTTATTTTTCAACTTCACCACTGAATTCTTTAAACCTTTAAAATGATCCAAACTTGTGTTTCATCAAATACACATAGCTATCAATGAGAAGCTTAATGATTTGTAGAGAAATATTCACTTTATAACAATGAGTTCTATGTCATTGCTTGCGTTTTAGACTATTGGTTTCAACTTTTACATCGAAAACCATTTGTGCTATTTTTTGATCATGAGGCTTTTAAGTTTCTTAATAGCTAGTGGAAACTTAGCCGAAGACATGCCCTTGAGTTGGATTTCTACTAACTTTTAGTTTCTATATAAAGCATAAATCTGGAGTGCATAATGTAATTATATTCTTTGAGTTAAAGACATTTGTTATTGACTAATATACAAGTGGAAGTGATAAGTTTTGAAGTGTTAAAAATCTTTACAAGTATGATGATGACTTCAGCAAGAAATGGGTTGAATATGATGTTGGGTTTCTTGAAACACATATACGCAATGGAAACTGTAAATTTAAAACTTTTTCAGAAGTCTTAAGGATCTCGTTAGATAGATCTAGGGTTGTTTAAGGTTTATACGAAGATTGTCTAAAGATCAGATGTTCTTTATGGCTTTGAATAATTGTTTTAGGGCCGAGTTGTCACAGACAACAAGCTATCCAAGTTTCTAGACTTTAACGGTAATCCACACGAACCATTAATGACAAATATCTTAAACTCTTTTAAGAGAGAGAGATTACTATACCTTTTAGTGCTGACTCTTTTTTTTTGTGTTTTAGATATTTTTATACTGTACTTTACTCATCTTAGAAAATAAGAGACACGACTTTCTATTTACAGGAAAATCTAAAAACCCTATAAATAGAAAAATATAAATTTCCCCTTAAATAATATCACATATATTATTTTAGGCTAATTTTAAAAAAAATTTCAATCAAGTCCTTGATTGGTTCTAGGTCTAGAATTGTAATCCTGTATATTACTTACATTGGAGTCCTTAATTTCTAGAATTTATTTACAATCAATTCACACCTGATTAATCATCCAATTTTAATTTTTGACTACTGGTTCTTATGTGTGTGACTCATTAGACTTCTCAATAAGTTGACCCATATATAAATCACAATCATAAATAAAATAGGATTAAACAAATTAATTAATTATCAATTCAATAATTGATTGATTTATATGTGAAGATCAAGTGTAATGTCTAGCAACCTATCATGATCCCCTGAATATTATAAAAGTTATAAATGTTTTGACTTAACCTTTCAGTGACCAGTTTCTTATGTGTAATTATTATCCCTTCATCAACAGTGTTCTGATTTAGACATTATAGCATTTAGTGTGTCTACTACGTCAAATCATATTTGTTCTCAACACCATAGTCATTGATTATTTGAATAAGATTCAAAACTCTCTTTAAATATCATTCCACCTTGCACAAAGATTTAACAATCAATACTATTTGAGAATATGTGGAACATTTCTCCTAACATAGAAAAATGAATCTTCTCTTGATCATTCGAATACCTTCATATAGTTTATGTTATACCCAATATATGCTCGTTTATTACCCTTGATTAAGGTAACATATAGTTAGGATCAAAGTATAACATTTTCTATATGAAATAATTTAGTGATCTCAAATGTAAAGGTCACTTACATGATAGTCATATGAATCTTTCCATAGACACAAATGATCTCTCTATTTGAAATTCTTATGCAGGTTAGTTCAGTGTACATATCATCTGATAAGCACCTACATATTAGTTTCAAGTATCCCTTATACCTGATATCTTATGAGAATAGTTGTTTCCAAATATAGGAAAGAATATTAATATGTACAAGTCTTAACATCTCTAATTAATATCCAGTCTTGAAAGAGCATCGACCAAGAGAATCTAGAAACAATACTTTGATGTAATAAGAATCTTATAATTATAATCACTTTATAATTTTATTTACAAAATATTAATTTTTTGTTTTAATGACTTATCTTTACTCTAAATTTATTAATCAAACATAAATGAATATTAAAAAAACTTTTATTAATAATAAATATATTTTACATTATCAAAATCATTATCACATATAACTAACCAATTTGATATACACACACACTAACATCTTGCATGTGTAATATTGAATCCATGCCAAATTTTCAAAGATTACAATAGAAACCATCGATTAGCCCTTCCGCATGCGGCCAAGCACCGTGTGTACTAGAGTCAAACAAATACCACTATAATATGGTCTCGTTTTCTTTCTTTCTTGCTCACTTTCTTGCTCACCTCAACCGGAAAAAATGGCATTTGAACCGGAAAGAAGTTGGTTCTTGGTTCCTCCACCTTTTTATAATGTGGCGACTGCAAAACCATTGTAGGAACAAAGCACTTTCTAACACTTTTTTTTTTCAATTACATTATAAAGGTACGAAAAAGCTTGTTTATTGTCAGAAAATTAAGAACCAGACAGTAGTTCAACATACATCAAAGCACAAAAAAAAATCTTTCTTTATGCTTCAACTATATAATAACCCAAGACAATGGCATACCACATAAAAGTTTGAATTATCCTCTTGTGCAAATGGCAATATAGCACATAATTAAAGCAATAAGTAAAGATGAATCAATCAAGAGTTTTTCTCCACTAGCAGAATTGAGTGGAGTACTAGTCCTGGTCGTGCTGGGGTAGTGTTTTGAGTAATGAAGAAGAGCACGAGAAGGCATGATGGCTCGTGGGTCAAGGACTATGAAATGAAATGGTGGGTCCAAACTATATATTATGCAAACAAAATGTAGAAGTGAAGTGAACCCCTGGCCAGACCTAGCAGGGGCAGAGAGAAGAGAGATTGAAGGAATGTTTAAGAGTATTGTAGTGGTTGTTTTTAAAGTGTTTTATTTTTAAAAAATATTAAAATAATATATATATATATATATATATATATATATTTTATTTTTAACATTATCAAAAAAACGATTTAAAAATATAAAAAAATTTAAATTTTTATAAAAAAACCATTTGAAACTTATTTCCAAACCGCACTGAAATTCCATGTGTTTGTGTGTAAAGTCCGTGTCCTGGAACTGGAGGCGTGCACCACGGGCTCACATGGCATGCCTCTCATGCCCTGATGACTTCGTTGCAATCTATTTCCGGATTCATCGCCTCTACATGATTGCCTTGCTGGTTTTTTGGTTTGCATGGCTAGGGCTTGCTAGCTCGCTAGCTGCCCAGGTTAATTCGACAAGATTGTAATATACAATGACGTACAAATATCGCCCTCTCCGTTCCTTTCCTCAAATAAACACTTACATTATCTCAATTTAGATTTGATCATGTGTCATTTGAGAGTACAAGAAGTTATTTTCTTTATTTCTTTCGGATAATCATCACATATATTTAGAAACCTTGATAAGTGGATATGCTTTATATGTTATAAAATGCAACTTGATGAGTTCGTGAAAAAAAAACCTTTGGGTATATGTAAATCCTGTTAGTGTATATTCTATGTATCGAATTGGTTAGTTATATATGACATTAATTTTGTGTGCGTATTAATTTATTAATAAAATTTTATTTATTTTTAATATTCATCAAATATTTGATTAATGAATCTAGAGTAAAGATAAAGTTGTGAAAAAAATATTTCTCAAATGAAATTATAAAGTTATTACAGTTAAAAGATTCTTATTGCATCATAATATTGTTCTTAAATATTTATGGTCAATGCTCTATTAAGACTGAATATTAATTAGAGTTGTTGCGACTGATAAATATTATGTTCTTTTTTTTTCATAAAAGGAAGCAGTTGTTCTCATCAACTAAGATATGAGAGATGCCTAGAACTAATATGTAGATGCTTGTTAGATGACATAAACACTATACTAACCCGCATGAGAATTTGATATGGAGATATCACTTATGTCTACGGAAAGGCTCTCGTGAGGGTTGTGTAAGTGATCCTTAAGCTTGAGATCACTAAGTTAATTTATATAGAGAGTGTTATGTTTTAATCCTAGTAACACAAACTATATGAAGGTATTTGAGTAATCAAGAAAGGATTCATCACCCCAGGTGAATTAAGAAAAATATTTCATCTATGCTCTAATAATATTGATTGTAAATCCTTGCGCAAGGTGAGATCTTATTAAAAAATTAACGACTATGATGTTGAGAATAAACATGATTTGACAGAGCAGACAAACTTCATGCTATAGTGTCTAAATCAGAACATTGTTAATAAAAGAATAATAATTACACTAGGAAAATGGTCACTAAAAGGTTAAGTCAAACCGCGTATGACTATCCTACTGTTTGGGAAATCATGACAAGTTGCTAGACATTTTACTTGATCTTTAAATATAAATCAATCAATTGTTGAATTGATAATAAATTAATTTCTTTAATCCTATTTTATTTTAGGATTGAAATTTATATTTGGTCCCACTTATTAGAGAGTCTAATGGGTCACACAAATAAAAACCAATGGTTAGAAATTAATCAAGATATTTTGGGATAGCTATGGAAAGGTACCGCATCAAGTGTGTTAGAAGGTGTCATAAATACCAAGTATACAGGGACATGATCAATGCCTCTCCAACACCTTTATTTAATATAGTGTCACATTGGCCATTTTTTATGGGTAACCACAAACATTCATAAATAATAATGATTATAACTACAATGAAAAGATGATTATTGAGTTGTGTGAAAATTGAAAGAACAAACATTTGAATTCCTCTTTATACATGCCAAAAATGAAAGGTTTTGTATAAGCAACCAACAAGAATATTAAGAAAACCATGCAGAGAAATGGTTGTCATATATAGAGTATAGAACAAAATGCTTCTCTATGCTCTCCATGTTTATTGCACTATAGTGAGAACATCCAGAGAAGCCACCTCATATTTGTTGGTTTATGGAATAAAGGCAATGATACTTTTAGAGGTTGAAATCCCTTCTTTAAGAGTGTTGATGAAAGCATAATTGAAAGAATCAAAATGGGCCAAGTTACAATATATAAAACTACACATGATTATTAAGAAAGGGTTGGTTGTTATTTGCCATAACCAGTTATGTCACAAAACGATGCCCAATGTGTATGATAAGAAATTTCACCTTAGAGAATTCAAAGAGGGAGACTTAGTGTTAAGAAAGATTATGTCAATACCAGGGGAAGATCAAAGCAAGTACGAACCTAATTATATGAAGGATTGTATATGGTGAAAAAGGTTTTTTCAAGTAAAGCACTAATTTGTAAATATGGATGGGCGTGATCTTTCCAAACATGTAAAATCTAATTCGTAAATATGTATTATGCATGAATGTATTGTTTTCACCAAAATCAATAAAATAAACATTCAAGTTGAATATCTCTTTGCATACCCCTTTACTTTAGTTTCTTTTTTCACAACTATAGGTCCTCCTTGCTTATCCCCTCAAAATTACAAATACCACATTGTATGATCTTGTTGATATGATAAATAAACTAATGGGTTACACCAGGATAATTTTATAGAAACTTGCTTGATTTTATAGAAAAAAGCCTTTACTAAATAATTGTGTTTCATTTCTTTTAAAAAAATCAAATTACATTTTGATTTTAGAAAATAACTCAATGCTTGTTAAAAACAACATTTGGCATCCTATTCCACCATCTAAAGATGAGATTTTGTATTTATTTGGCCATCATATGTAAATTAGCATATGTAATGCATATCCTTTCATGGATTTATTGTAAGGATTTCTTGACTTCTTTAACATTCAAACACTGTAGTAGGGTACCATTATATGCTCTCTTATACAAAATTTCCCCATCGAGGTAGTGCTTCATTGCCATCCTTCTCAAAGTCCATGTCTACCTTGGATATCCCTAATAGGCATTCTTTGTCTTTGCTAAACCATTTTATGTCATGGTACCATGGTTTTTTTTATATATATATGAATTAGCCCACAAACACCAACAAGGATCCATTACATGTTCCAAATGGGCCAATTATAATGTCCAAAATGAAAGCGTTGAAAGAAGCATTAAAAGGACTAGTCTTGCAAGTTTTGGCCAAGGAAGAAATTAGAGATCCATTGGTTCATCAAGAGGGGGCCTTAGTGCATTTAATTTATGTGTAAGAGGGCCCTAATCCAACTTTATTTAGGCCTTGAACTTTTAGCAACAAGGATGCTAATTTTGCACTAGTTTTAGCTAACTTGTTTTTGTGTTATTTCCATGTGCTTTATGGATTCCATACTAATTGTGAATTTTTTATTATGCGTGGGAACATTAATTAATTCCTTTATGTATTAAGATATCTTATTTAATTTATTTCCATGTCAAGTGATGAGAATACACAACAAAAGAACATAAAGAATCCAAACTTAAAAAAGAAATAAGGTGGCAACAAAGTTTCTTAGATTTGCAAGGAGAATATTTTAAAAACTTTAATTATTTTCCTAGTGATGGAAGGACAATTAATTGGCAGCAAAGAAGAGCAATAAAGGTTAAAACTTTTTCCTTCCAAAAGAAGGATAAATACAAGACTGCAATTAAAATCATTTTCGATCTTGGAAACTATAAATAAGCCTTATATCAAACTTGTGTTGTTTTCTTTTTTTCTTCTTTTCTCACAGAAGCATAGGGAATTAACTTAAAAGCTTTATTTTTATTTTTATTTTTATTATTTCAGCTATAGCCCAACACTTGTTTGAGCTTAATTAATACTTGGTTTCCAGCAAGATCCAAGGTTTGTTTAGATAAGTGTTTTAGGCTAATAAGTATATGTTTTGGGTCAATTTTTTAAATGGATCAATTTAGCCTACAAAGATAGATTCATTAGGGTTATTCTAAGAGTATTTAAACTCTTTATAAGCCTAAAATTCAACAATCGTTGAATAATATCATTCTGAATTTTCAGCTTGTGTGTGAGAGTGATTCTTGCATTATTTAGTTCTTAAAAGAATTAAACTGACTTATTAAAGATAAACTGGCTTCATGACATCATTCAATTTAATTTCAATAGTTATGGTGCCTTAGGACAGGTTTACATTGTGTCATATTTCTATCAGACTTCTTTCGGCATTTCAGGATCAGATTTCAGTCTTGATTATGGATTGTGTGACCATAAGATTCACATCAATTGGTAAGTTAGGTTCTAAAATCAGGTCATATCTTTTTGAATTTTTTGTTTTCTTAGTGTTCCTCAAGTTTTAATGTGTATCATCAATTATCTTCTTCCTTTTGTTTTTCAACAGTTTAGTACAAAAAAGTATTATTTTATTTTGTTACTATCTCTAACGTATTAGTAGTGTAAACAAAAGTAAAAAAAAGAAGAAGATGATTATATGTTATTTAAAGCCTGATTTAGATCTATCGTGAAAACACAAATCATAGAGAACCCTAAGAAAACCACCTTAGAATCAATTGAAATTTCTTATACTATTTATTGGGGGTAAAATCACACTGTATATTAAGTTTAGGCTTATTTTGACATCGTTTGCTTGAAGTTTCAATTCGAGGTTTAATCTTATCGTTAACTAATCATATATGGGGTTTTTGACACCTAGGTTTAAATTTCTTATCTTTTTGATCTATTGTTTTTTTGGTATAAAGAATCCATTATATGTTCCATTTCGATATTGTTAGATTTGTGTTTCAATTCTAGTGTTTAGAATTGTATAACAGGTTAGATTTGCGTTAAGTTCCAAAATGTATTCTTTATTATTAGTTTTGACCAAATTAGTATGTTTCTATTATATTTGGGTTAATTAGGAGTCAAATAATTTTTTTCATCAATTCTTGCTTCTATTTTATCTTAAATCTTCGATTCATCCATAATTTGTTTAAGTTTGCATTATTACTCGCATAGTTTGTTTTACTTGTTCTCAATATATTTATTGATTCTTGAGTCTAAATTTATAATTAGATTGTATTTCAAAAGCCACTAACTTTGATTTGTTAATTTATAGTTCTTAAATAACCAGAAGAAAACAAGTTTAAAGGTGGAAGGTGACACGACCAAAAGATTGATGTCTTCTCCCAAGTGCAGGAGTGTCGAAGTAATAAATAACCCGGCAAGACCGGGGTCGAACCACAGGGAGGTTTATTGTATAAATTATAGTTAACAACAATACAAT
>Ga0325414_1002771_pt1 | contig 17964 bp, 7 predicted proteins | sample PopdelMetagenome_8_FD_206183 | JGI IMG/M metagenome (GOLD analysis project Ga0325414, IMG submission 206183) | Populus deltoides microbial communities from Bellville, Georgia, United States - Leaf-PdKOR-R3 | ecosystem: Host-associated > Plants > Phyllosphere > Phylloplane/Leaf | place: USA... | reverse complement strand
TGCATCATCTAGCAATGTGTCATCATCCCCCAAATATTAGAAAATTTATTAATGATTTGACTTAATCTTTCAGCGACCGGTTTCTCAATGTAATTAATATCATTCATTAATAATGTTCTAATTTAACATTAAAGTATGAAGAATGTTTGTCATGTTAAATCATGTTTGTTCTTTATATAATTGTCATTAATCGTTTGAATAAAATTTGGAATTCTTTTCAAATCTCATTCTACCTTGTCTAAGAATTTCTCAATCAATACTATTTGAGAACAGATGAAACATTTTCTTTAATTTACCTAGGGTGATGAATCCTCTCTTGATTACTCAAGTACCTTCATATAGTTCATGCAACACTCAATTATTGCCCCTTTGTTACCTTGATTAAGACAACATGTAACAGGATCAAATGATAACATTCTCTATATAAGATAACTTAGTGATCCTTTGTTACCTTGATTAAGACAACATGTAACAGGATCAAATGATAACATTCTCTATATAAGATAACTTAGTGATCCTTTGTTACCTTGATTAAGACAACATGTAACATGATCAAATGATAACATTCTCTATATAAGATAACTTAGTGATTTTAAGTATAAGAATCACTTACACGACCATCATGTGAGTCTTTCTATGAACATGGGTGATCTTTCCATATGAAATTCTCATATGGGTCAGTTTAGTGTACATGTCTTATGACAAACACTTACATATTAGTTTTAGGTATAACTTATACCTCAGCTTATGAATACAACTACTTTTTTTCATAAAGAAAACTACATGATATGCATCAATCTTTATGGCTCTAATAAATATCTAGTATTTAAGAGAGTATCGACTAATAATATTTTAGAAATAATGCTCTGATGCAATAAAAATCTCATAATTATAACTTTATAATTTTCTTTGCAAAATATTTTTGTCTCAAGAACTTTATCTTTACTCTAGATTTATTAATCTAATATTAAAGATAAATAAAATTTTTATTAATAAATATATATTTATATAAATATAATGTTTATATCATATATAATCAACTGGTTAGCTATATGATGACATGTTAATGCACAATCACCGATTGTTTTGCCTTTTTTTTTTATTAACGTAGGTGCTTGGGTTAGCTTGCGCACACCTCGACTAATATCACAGGCCCTGAAGTTAACGACCATGTAAGCCTCCAGTGGCTATCATATTAGCAACCATATGGCTCGAACCTAAGACAACAGGGAGAGTAAGTCTCTTAGTTCCAAACTCTTACCACTACCTACGAGATAGTTTTTTTTTTCAATGGAAAAGATGTTACATACCGTTTATCCAAGGTAAAGACTAAAAAAGGATTTCCTTATATGTCTACTGGGCTTGCAGGATGTTCAGTGGATCCGGAAATTAGTCGTGGTGCGCGTAAACTGGCCCGGACATCCCAGGTTATAAAAAAAAAAAAAAGGATTTCCTTTATTTGTCTCGGGAGTTTGTTCAAACCAGAGAATGACCAAGTGACAATAGTTCCTGTATTCCTGCAATGCCATCGATCAACATGCCATAGCCAATCATATTAAATATGGACTTTTTTTTCAATTTTTATATTAATTTATTTTAACAATTATATTTTTTTAAAATAAAAACAATATTTCCAACTAAAACCATGAGATAATTAATAAAAAAAATATATCTTTTGTAAGAGAATTCAAAATAACTGTATTTTATCTTTTTTTTTAATGTAATGACGTTAAAAAATTAATTGACACCTAAAACATTTTTTTATGTTTAAAAAGATTTGGCTGGCTACCCCGCAACTAGTTTTCCGTATACGTTTTACTTGTACGTTTCCTAGCTATTCCTCCCTCTCGTTTTAGCATAGCACACATACGATACGTGCTCTACTTTTCCTTCTTCTTCATTTGCCCCACGCGAACAAAATCACGGAAGAATCTTCCACTTCTGTTATATCAGTGAGAAAGAGATAGCTGTGCGTAACACTTTTGGATCGAAGGAGGCATCTCCGGATCCGATCTTTCTTCACCCGGACCGTTTGTCAGTTTTCTAGATTGATTAGAGGTAACTCCTCAAGTCTTTCTGCAAATTTATTGTTAATTGGATGAGTGTGCATGTGTATGCTATATGTTTGGATTTTAGATCTAGTTATGATGCGATGCGACGCGACCCGCTATTGATTGATTTAACTTTTTTTTTTCCTAAGTTAGATCTAACCATACTGAGATGATGCATGTATCTATAGATAGATGGATGTGTTTATGTTGATTAATGGATCTATTAATTATTGCCATTTCCTAAGTGAAGTTGAGAATCACCATTATTTTGCCCTAAACATCGGCGTGCTAGTTTTCGTGTCAATTCCATCAGCTTTGTTGCTCAAGATTAGGTGGTTTGAATGGTATTGACTTAAAGTTGTTTTTGTTTGATCCAGTGGCTTTTTACCTTACTGGTAATCAAAATGAGGGCGCCCATGATCTGCTGGGCTTTCCTTCTGCTGGCTCTGTTTGGGAACGCATGTAATGGCTTTTATTTGCCTGGTAGCTATATGCACACGTATTCACCTGGGGATGCCATCTTTGCCAAAGTTAACTCCTTAACTTCTATCGAAACTGAGCTTCCCTTTAGCTACTACAGTCTCCCTTACTGCCAACCCAAGGAAGGAGTCAAAAAAAGTGCGGAGAATCTTGGGGAGCTTCTTATGGGAGATCAGATCGATAACTCTCCTTACAGGTTTAGAATGAACGTGAATGAGTCTGTTTACCTTTGTACCACCAAGCCTTTGAGCGAGCATGAGGTTAAGCTTCTGAAGCAGAGAACACACGATCTATATCAAGTGAACATGATTTTGGACAACTTGCCTGTGATGAGGTATGCCAAGCAAAATGAAATTGACATTCAGTGGACGGGGTTCCCTGTTGGGTACACACCACAGAATAGTAATGATGATTATATAATCAATCACCTCAAGTTCACTGTCTTGGTTCATGAATATGAAGGGAGTGGTGTTGAGATAATTGGTACTGGGGAAGAAGGTCTGGGTGTGATCTCTGAAGCTGATGAGAAGAAGGCATCTGGTTTCGAGATTGTTGGTTTTGTGGTTGTTCCTTGCAGCGTTAAGTATGATCCTGATGCGATGATAAAGCACAAGATTTATGACAATGTCTCATCTGTGAGCTGCCCCTTGGACCTTGACAAGTCTCAGATCATAAGGGAACAAGAGAGGATTTCCTTCACCTACGAGGTTGAATTTGTGAAGAGTGAAATTAGATGGCCATCACGATGGGATGCTTACTTGAAGATGGAAGGTGCTCGTGTTCACTGGTTCTCAATCTTGAACTCACTCATGGTGATTTTCTTTTTGGCTGGTATTGTTTTCATCATCTTCTTAAGGACTGTGAGAAGGGATTTGACAAGGTATGAGGAATTGGACAAAGAAGCTCAAGCACAGATGAATGAGGAGCTTTCTGGGTGGAAGCTTGTTGTCGGTGATGTGTTCAGAGAACCAGATTGCTCAAAGCTTCTCTGTATTATGGTTGGAGATGGTGTTCAAATTACAGGGATGGCGGTAGTTACTATTATTTTTGCAGCCTTTGGTTTCATGTCGCCAGCTTCACGAGGGATGCTGCTGACAGGGATGATTCTGCTGTATCTTTTCCTAGGTATTGTGGCGGGCTATGTTGCAGTACATTTGTGGAGAACCATCAAAGGAACTTCAGAAGGATGGAGGTCTGTTTCTTGGTCGGTTGCGTGCTTCTTCCCTGGAATTGTCTTTGTTATCCTCACAATACTGAACTTCATTCTCTGGGGAAGCCAAAGCACTGGTGCAATTCCAATCTCCTTATATTTTGTCCTTTTGGCCCTCTGGTTTTGCATTTCAGTGCCACTCACTCTTTTGGGAGGGTTCATGGGGACACAAGCCGAGGCAATTCAATACCCGGTGAGAACAAACCAGATACCAAGAGAAATTCCTGCACGGAAATTGCCATCATGGGTGCTTGTCCTTGGTGCTGGAACCCTTCCCTTTGGGACCCTTTTCATTGAACTGTTCTTCATTCTCTCTAGCATCTGGCTTGGACGGTTTTATTATGTCTTTGGTTTCTTGCTGATAGTTCTGCTGCTGCTAGTTATTGTCTGTGCTGAAGTATCTGTGGTTCTTACCTACATGCATCTTTGCGTGGAGGATTGGCGGTGGTGGTGGAAGGCTTTCTTTGCTTCCGGTTCAGTATCAATCTTTGTCTTTCTCTATTCCATCAATTACTTGGTTTTTGACCTACAGAGTTTGAGTGGACCTGTGTCAGCCATACTCTATCTGGGCTATTCACTGATCATAGCAGTTGCAATCATGTTATCTACTGGCACCATTGGTTTCCTAACGTCATTCTACTTTGTGCATTACCTTTTCTCATCCGTAAAGATAGACTAAGAAGTTGCTATTGGTGTCTGCTCCTTGTGAAGAGGAAATTTTCTTGGTTCACATTTTTTGCATTTGCTAAATTTGTGCTGCATTAAAGACTCAAATGATATCCTGAATTCATCAAGGCCTGTTATATTCCGAGATTTAGAAGACATGATAGTTGTTTAATGTTTTGGTTGTTGCAGTTTTGGTTGTTGCAGTTGCTCGATAACGTCGTTGTATTATTATTATTATTATTTTTTTTTTACTTAGTTGTAATGCTCTCGTTTGATAAAATAAAAGTGCAAATGGCATCATGCAATGCAATTCCTTAAAATCTCTCTAACAATTTGTTTCTTTTATCTGATTTCTTCTCTCTTAGTTTTCATTAATCAACAGAGTTCTCAGGGAGACTGCTGGAGAAGTAAGTATTTATCTGGTCTTGCCATGTTTCTCGATCCAGTGAAGAATCTTAGAACTTAATGATCATTAATGAATAATGAGATCCTTTCGACTAAAAAGAAACCCAGAATATTTCTTACACTATGGAGAAGAAACTTACTTGAATCTGCAGATAAAGGCTGCCTCCAACTTCTTTCTTACCCTTTGATTTGCCTTTGGGTCGACTACCTAAGACGTGGCAGCACGAGGTTGGAGCTCTTAGCTTGGTCGAAAAATAGAATAAAACCTCAAATATTATCAGAATAAGTGGTTTCCCAAGGGGTAAAAACATGGATCATACTCGTTTGCTTGAGAGTTGAGATGGGGGATTTCCTATACCCTTCGAATTGCTGAGCTGCTGAGATACTTTTCACAGTACAGTCAACATGCAAAGATGATGAAACACTTTACTCAAAATTACATTTCTCTTTATCCTAAAAAATTACAAAAAGCCTTTAGAAAGTGGTTTCTGAAAAATTATTTTTTAAATTTTTTTGTGTTTATTTTTAAAAAATTGGTCAATAAAAAGTACTTTTCGATCAACAGAAAATATTTTCCAGTCAAAGAAAAATATGACTTGATTTCCAGAAAAGTGTTTTCCTTTTATTTTAGACGGAAAACACTTTCTAAAAATTATGAAAAATTTAAAATTATCATATTATTTGCTGATTATATCAAATTTGGTCCTCAAATTTTTTATTGTTATATATATTTTGTTTTGAATATTTATTTTTCAATTTCATCCCTTAAAATTTAATTTTTATATTAACTTTGGTCCTTATTTTTATAATTGTTATTTGTTTTTCCCTTATCATTTTTTAATTGAAATTTTTTTATCTATCAAATTTGGTCCTTTTTCTTTTGATTATTACTTATTTTATTTGAAATAATTTATGAAATATTAATTATTATTATTTTAATTTCTTTATCTTTTAATTTTTTAATTTTTTAGATTTAATCTCTATTATTTTAATTATTATTTATTTTATTTGAGATAATTTATGAAATTATATTTTTTTTCAATTTTATTCTCATTCAACTTTTTAATTTGTAAGATTTGTTTCTTATTATTTTAATAAACTTGAAAAAAATAAAAAAATTAATAATTTATTTTCCAACTCATTTTCCATGACATAACCAAACACTAGAAATGTGTTTTCCAACTTATTTTTCATTACACTACCAAACATCGAAAAATAATTCACTTTCCCGGAATTCACTTAAAAAAAAAACTATTTTCCAGCAAATAAACAGAAATGAATCCTGAAACATATTTATGTTGTTTTTTCCTAGTGCTATATTTCTCGTTAGAATATTACATGTTTTCTAGTCTAAATAACATGTTTAATCTGTTCATAGCATGTTTTTAATGATTAAATGGTTTCTACCATCAATATTAGTGTTCATGAAGCCTGCATATGGAATTATTATCTAATAATACAGTAGGAATTAAATTATGAAAATATTAACAAAAAATTCATGTTGTGTTGAAATAAAAAATCACAGAAGTTTAGCAGGGTTAGGAGCAAGGCTGTCAAAAAGTTTTTTTGACACGACACGAAATATACAATATAAACTCGGATCGTAAACTCGAATTGTGAAATCATAACTAAAATATTTTAATTAATTATATATTAATAATTTCAGTCAAGTAGTAAATAATAACTTAGTGTGGGGTTTAGCGATTGTTTAATAATATGATAAATCTTGTTTTTTAAAGTGTTTTTAACTTTGAAATGTATTAAGATAATATATTTTTTATTTTTTAAAATTTATTTTTAATATTAATACATTAAAACAATTAAAAAAATTAATTAAAATTTAAAAAATAATTAAGAATTAATTTCTATGACTTTACTCACAAAGTTAATCCATAGTGTTTTTCTTCTATCTTTTCTTCTTAATTAATGTTGTTTTGTTTATAAAGCAATGTAAATCATTAAAATTGGGTAGAATCTCAATCTCACAACACGACAACAAAGAAAACATAAAACCTTATTTTTCACAATTCATAGTCAACATCACCACCTCAACCACCGTCAACAACCACTACCTTATCTTTCACGGTCAATATCACCATCTCTGAATTTATCAACCAAATGGAACAACTTTAAATGTTTAGCAGCAATTAGCAAACAAGTCCAGCATTTATTCTCTATAGTATTGCCCACCATTGCCACAAGAGATACTTCAACTACTGACAGTTTGATTTGATCAAGAAATTTGTAGCATCATCACTGAAATCAATTGCCCTTCATGCACTTTCTCATCTCCTCTCTCCCGACTCTACTCACCACCCTATGTTGTATCTTCTCACTCTCCCTGTAAGTAATAACTCAAGACCCATTAGATCTGCTTGGTAGGGACTTGATGTTGAGGGTTTTGAACAACCTCGATGCACGCAGCATGGCACTATGCGTCGTCGTCTCTTGTAGCTGGAACCGTGTTGCTTCCAGTGATCTTCTCTAGACCTCCAAGTCTAGGTGTTTTTCTTCTGTTTGAGATGGACACAGAGATGAACAGAGAGTTGAAGATTTTGTCAGCTAACAAATATACAGAGAGTTGAAGAGTTTGTCAAACTCGTAAACTCGATCTGAGTTAACCAAGTTTGCTGGTTTTTGAGTTTCTAACCCGATTGTACACGATATATATATATATATATATATATATATATATATATATATATATATATATAATGATTTTAAGAGTTAATTCGCGAGTTTGACAACCTTGGTTAGGAGTTTAAAAGCCGTTTTGTTTTTATATTTCACAAGTATTTTTTTAAAAAAATTATTTTATTTTTATTTTTATTTTTATTTTATGTTTTTAAAATACTTTAATATGTTAATAATAAAAATATTATTTTAATATATTAAAAAAAACATTTTAAAAAACAACTAATGAAAGTGGACATATTTATCTGCTGTGGATATCATCATTCTTCTGTAATGCTACATCCACACGGTAATTGATGCCTATAATCTCGTGCCTCTTCTTCTAAATTATCTTATGTGTGTTTGTTAGTCATTCATTATTGATTGGCTGTATATTCAGTGCTTTACAGTGTGGAGGTGGACTCAGATTATATATCAATATAATAGTTTAATTTCTAGGATGAAGTATTATTTTCAATGAAAAAAAAAGTGCAGGTATTTTTAATGATTTTTTTACTATTAAAAAAAATCTTAACTGTAAATTAAAAAATATATACATGTATTTAATAAAATAGATCAAGAATTATATAAGCTAATAAATGATTATAAATTTCTTAATAAAATAGATCAAGAATTATATATGCTAATAAATGATAACAAATTTCTTAATTTCAACCAAAGATTGAATCGGAAAGTTAAGATAAAGATATTATTTTTTAGAAAAAAAATATTGAATATTTGTTTTATTTTGAAATTGGGTTCCTAAAGTTTTAATTAGTTTGAATCAATAAAATTAAATTTTATTTTCTCAAATTAAGCATTAGTTCAACGTCAAAACTTGTTTTTAACATTGTACAAGAGCCCCATGTAAAGCCAACTGAAACAAAAAAAAAGGATTAAATTGAGAATAAAAAAAAAAGTAAAGTGACAGAAAAATAAAAAAAAAAGATGAAAAAGAAAACAATATAAGTAACTATACTATTGCAACCCACAATGGATTGTGTTTTTTTCCTTCTTATGTTGCATTTTCGTTGTCTTTTTAATATTTCATCCATCTCACATAGTCTTCTATATTCATGATTTCAAACACTATTTCATGGTTATCCGAGCAACAATTTTATAAAACCAAACTACAATTATTAAATAGGAAGCAAAAAGACTTAATGAAGCAAAAAAAAAAAAGGGATGTGAATGAAAAAAACGACCTAATAGAAAACAAGAAGGATGTGAATGGGGAAAAAAAGTTTGAGGTGGTTCATTGTTTATAATTCAAATACCACAGCGTCAATTTTGTTAAACCAAATTATAATTGTTAAATGGAAAGCAAAATGACTCAATAAAAAAAATAAAAATAAAGGAAAGGATGAGAATGAAAAAAAAATTGAGGTGGTTCATTGTGACAATGTTTCCATCTCAAATTTTTTAATTTTTTTGTTAAGCGTGTGTGAGTTTGCTATATAAATAACATAACAAAAAACACAATATGGCTGACTGGTTTGGGCACCAAATTAAGGTTGCGGTGTCGACAGACTAGGGTTCAAATCCTAGTGTTGTCTATTTTTTTAGCAAAATCACAATTTGGTCGAGTGGTCTGGTCTTGAACCTTGTAAGTTAGGTATTGTTATAAAGTAATATAAATCATATCTTGGAACCTCCTCTAATATCTTAAGTTTTTGGGTTGAATTGGTTCTTTGACATGGTATCAGAGTCTTGATGATTAAATGGTCATGAGTTCGAATCTCGCCATCCTCAATTATTTAATAAAAATTAAATACAATGTAGTGTGAGCTTCTACAAGTTTCAAGCCTAAAAGGCTTTCCTTTAAGGAGGTTTGTTAGAGAATAATATCAAAAAGGTATATTTGTCTACTTGTGAATATTGTCTAGCTAGAGAAACAATAAGAAAACCATTTATAAAAGTTACTAGAGCTTAATTTCCATTGCAATTAATTTATTCTGATATTTGTGGTCCAATGAATGTGAGGTCAAGACATATGAGTGTCTATTTCATTACATTTATAGATAATTTTACTCAACATGATAATGTTTTTTTATATATATATCTCATAAATTAAATGCTTTAAGTTGCTTTATAAAATACATGAATCATTTTGAGAATCAATTAGACATGAAAATAAAAACTTTGAGAACCAATTAAAGACATGAGTATTTATATGATTAGTTTAGAGGATTATGTGATGAAAGAGGAATATAACAATAATTGACCATTTCTAAAATGCCATAATAAAATGGAGGTGTGGAAAAAAGAAATAAAACCTTGTTTGAAATGGATAGGTGAATGATGACATAAGCAAATTTTCCTATCACTTATTAGAGCGATGCATTATTAACTGCCATATATGTACTTAATCATGTATTCTCTAAGATAGTTACAACTATGTCATATGAATTACGGACAATACATAAACCTGACTTGAATACTTTGAAAGCTTGGAGTAATGTTGTTTATGCTCATGATTTTTCTTATAAATATGGAAAACTATGTTTAAGATGGAAGAAATATGTCTTTATAAGATATTCTAAACACTCAAAAGAACTTGTGTTTATAAGTGAGCAAAAAAGTAGAAATATAATTGAATTTGAATAATGAGATGTCACATTCTAAGAGAATGATTTTCCTAGACAAAGAAAAGTAAGTCAAAACCTATCTCCTTATGAAACTCGAGTTTATAATGTTTTGGGTATGTTTAGGAGTGCCTTTTCTTCCATTTTTGGATGTTTTTTAAAATTACTTTTAGCTTGAAAAGCATTAAAGTCCTCTCTTTTTTTTATGGCCAAGCCATGCTCTTCAAAAATAAGAATTTTTGTTTGCTTCAAATTAATTTTTTAGGTGATTTTGGATCGTTTTGATGTGTTGATGTCAAAAATAAATTTTTAAAAATAAAAAAAATATTATTTTAATACATTTCCAAGCAAAAAAACATTTTGAAAAGTAACAGCTACCACAATGTCAAACACTACCTAAATTGATATTTTTTTTAGTGCTTTTTAATGGTTTTGAAGCACTAATATTAAAAATCAACAAAAAAAAATTATTTTAATGCATTTTCAAGTGAAAAGCTATTTTAAAAAGCCTTATGTACCACAATTTCAATCACACTTCTGCTATGCAAATACAAATAAGCTCACTTTCAAGTGAAAGCAATTTGAGAGATGATGAATTAGTTCCTACTGAAATTCATTTACTACTTATGGTGAATCCAAAGATGATTATTGGTCAAAGTGGGAGTAACATTTATATTCATTTATTAATGAATCAATCTCAATTATGATGAAGTAGTTATCACAGCATTCTCCATTATCGTTTTAAGATCGAAGAGGAAGCACGTAGTATTAGTCCACAAGATGAAGAGCAACCAACAGATATAAATGAAGCTTTTACATTCCTTGCTGAGGAAAAATGGATTAAAGCTATAGAAAAAGAGTTGGAATCTATGAAAACAAAGTCTGGAAATTTGTTGATTTAGCAAAAGAAAGCAAGGTTATTGAGAACAAATGGGTTCTTAGAATAAAGTAAAAGGCTTATGGTGGTATTGAAAAATACAATGCTCAATTAGTAGCTAAAGGATAAACACAATAGGAAGGAATTGACTATGACAAGACATTTTCACTTGTTATGAGATTTCTCTCAATTAGACTAATTCTAACTATAGTAGCTAACTTGGATCTTGAATTACATCAAATTGATGTAAATGCTACTTTTTTAATGGAGAATTAGATAAATAAATCTATATGGACAACTTATAGGTTTCGACAAGAAAGGCCAAAAACACAAAGCATGTAGACTTTTGAAGTCAAATAATGGTCTAAAATAGTCTTCAAGAAAATGGTATATTCAATTTTATAATGCTATTTATGACTAATTATATAAGTTAAACATATAAACATGTTTGTGTTTAGTACATATGTTAAATATTGGAAGTATGTCAAAGAAATAAAAGAATGACTTTCTCATACAAGCAATCACCTTTACTATATTATGATAAATGGAGATAAAACAATTTTAAACTTGTTCAATAAGTAATAAAAGAGTATGCACAGTATATGAAGTGTCCTCTCAAAATAAAATATATAAAGAGGTCATTGAAATGTGTTATAACTTTGACCATAAATGATTAAATGATATATCATTTTATTTGTCTTATTGCCAGTTATGATTTCTGATGAATAAAAAATGAATGAATTGATAAGTGAACATAAAATTAGATATTGAATATGTCTGAACTATCATTTATATAGTATTATTAATAAATACATGAACTTCAAAGGAAATAAGATAATATCATATCATGTATTTTATACCACATGCGCATACTATGATCAATAAAAGTAATACAAACTAAGATCTCAATATAATATTGTGTGAAACCCTAAAAATTATTAGTAATCTTTACTTGTACCCTTATGACTCTCGTCTGTTTCTTAAGACTATAATTTGATGTTTGTTATCTTAGTATGTTTCCAAAAGATTATGAATAATTCAATCTACTGGGAAATTACTAGAAAAGTGAATTAAGTAGCAATTGAGGGAATTTTCAAAAGTGAAAGATCATTTTGGCATTATCACATCGACTTTTATTCATCTGCCAAGCAGTTATGTTTGTCTATGTAATAAGATATAATTATAAATATAAGAAGTATAACAAATGAGATCATGAGAGATAAAAAAATGATTATTGATCTATGATACTGCATATTACATCTACTCCACGTTTCATTATTCGAGAAGCTATATATTCCTAACATGTGAATAATAACTAAGCTCTCGAAGTATGCCTGGTCACATAACATATTTGTTAAGTATGAATATTGCATAATTAATAAGAGAGTTTGATTTTATCATGTGTGAATGAGAGATGAAGAAAAAAAATGGATTTAGGTCACCTATAATGAGCTAAAGCAATTCATGTGAATATTATTTATATTAATAAAATAATATAAAGGAAAAGGATGAAGACTTACATCATGAAAATATCTACCAAAAGTTAGTAATTCTTCACCCTTATAAAAATATATATTAATAGTAATAAACAACAATAAAAAAAGAACAAATAAAAAAATAAAGAGGAAAAAAGACTTTTAGAAGAAAACTCTTTATCAATCCCAAAAAGAATTATTTTTGCATACAAGGTACACTTTGACCGTGAATAACAATCATAATATATTATTGTTTAATGTGATTATTTTTAAGATTAGAGATGGTCTTACTATTTGTGAAATTATTTACGTTTTACCACCTATTTAAAAGGATTTTCATAAAACCATAAGCCATAAGCAAAAAGAGATGTCCTTGGATACACTCATTACTCATATTCATGTGAAAGAATAGGCTAGAGAAAAATATGCAATCACGATACATAAGAGTTATAGATAACCTACCATAAAGTAAATTTAATTTTTGAAAATAATTTGTCTAAAAACAATAACCTATAAATGTTCATTGGAAGCCTAAGAAGAGATATGTGGTAAATTTTGGTAGACCTTTAGAATATAACAATGAAAATAAGAACCAAGCATAAGACAACCAAAATTTAATGGATATTTTATTTATAGTAAGAGTGGACATATTGCTCAAGTTTGCAATTTGCAAAGATGTGAGCCTAAAGCTCAAGCTAATGTAATCAATTAGAAATATGGCAATGGTAATAAATATAATTATGGTTTAAAGTATTAATTTGTAGTGGGCTGATTTTGGAGCCAATTGGTAGTTCAAGGCTTATATGAATCACGTGGATATAAAGATTCAGAAACCCACCATCAAATGGATCCTTTTTTAAAAAAGCTAAATTCAGGCTTGTGATTGAGTTTGATACAACGATAATCTATACCAAAACACCAAGACTATAAATAACCAAACTCCACCCAATGTCTATAAAAAGACACGAACGAGAGGTATAGAAGACACCATAAAACTTGGTTAAGTCTTTGATAAGTCAAAGAAGTTCCATGGAAAACCAAGAGTCAAAGCAAACTCACACATACAAGTTTTATTTCTGAATAATCAATCCATCTCTTCTTAATTCTTTTTAAAACCTAAATGCAAGCTAAATAACCCTATTTATACTAGGTAAAATATCCTAAATAAAACTAGAAAAATAACAAAATAATTCTAAATAAAATAGAAAAATAATCTTAAATAAACTAGGAAATTAATTCAATTCTCGTACAATAGCTTTTGGACCTTATTGGAAATTTTAACCCAAAATAAAACAAGACCTTTGAAAGTTTTTGGTACAATTTTAGCATGATCTAATGGTTGGATTGAAATATATGCTTGTTAAAACTGTACATTAGAAAAAATAAGCACAAAACCAGCTTTAGTATTCTTGAATGATAAGAAACTTTTCCAATGAGAAAATCCACAAAACAAAAGGAAATATAAGTTGCTAACATAGAGACCCTTCCCAAAATAATTCCAATTGCTACCACCTATGCTTTCCTTATACAAAAGGATTCCTTGTTAAATAAGAAGTCTATAAATCATATGGAAACAAATAGCAAAACTCGTATAACAACTTTTAGCCTAACTTCAAACACATCATTCTCTCTCATCTAGATGAATTACTGTGCATACCATATATGGATGGAAAGATTGAGATGACTAATTTCTAACCCAACTAGAATCGTAACATAATTCCACCAATAGCTTCAGATAAAACCTAAACAGTACACGAAGGTCTCTGGTAGATTTTCAACTTGTTAACCTAAATATCCAAAATTAGTCCATTCAATTTCTCTCGTATCCTCATAGTTGTAAACCTTGTAATAGGTTCAATTGTTACTTCTAATGCATCTTTTAGTGATACTCACTAATTCACATAATTTTCTCTTTCCTCAAAAGAATTCGACCTTGAATCATCACCTTGTTTGGATGTTGACTCGCTTTTTGAAAGACATATTAACCTGATTTTATGATTTCGATCTTCCTTATTTATTTATTTTTTAATTATGAACAATCAAATTGAAACTTTTTTTATATATTGCCGCAAGTATAGATGGAATTACAACAATAATGAAATAACACAAAAATTAAAAGACAAAGGTATATAACTTAGTTTTAGAGCCTTACTTTAATACTAACTGATGCGAACCTCGTGGATATAAAGATCCAAGAATTCACAATCAAATCAACCATTCCTAGAAAAGCTAAATCCAAACTTATAATTGAGTTTGACCCAAAGATAACTTGTACTAAAATATCAAGACTATAAGTAACCAATCTTCACCCAACACGTTTAAAAAAAAAAAACATAAATGAGAACTATAAAAGACACCATTAAGATTGATTAATTTTTCAATAAGACAGAGTAGTTCCATAAAGAACCAAAAATAAAAGCAAACTCTCACACACTAGTTTTATTTTAAATAATTAATCTGTATCTTTTTAAAAAAAAAATAAAAAACCTAAATACAAGCTAAATAACCCTACTTATACTCGGTAAAATATTCTGAACAATGCTGAAAAAATAACAAAAGAGTTCTCAACAAAATAGGAAAAAGAATCTTAAATCAACTAGGAAATTAATGTAATTTTCGCATAGTGGCTATCAGACCTTATTATAAGGTCTTTCCAATATTCAATTGATTTTAAATTTTAACCCAATATAAAAAAAAAAAAAACCCTCTAGAAATGCTTAGTAAAATCTCATCCTAATTCAATAGTCAGATTAAAAATTATGTTTGTTATCATAAAATTGTATATTAGAAAAAATAAACCCAAAATTAGCTCTAATGTCCTTGAATGATAAGGAAACCTTGCCAAAGAGAAAATCCAAAAAATACAAGGAAACACAAGTTACTGATATGAAAACCATTACCAAAATAATCTCAATTGCTATCACCTATGTTTTTCTTATAGAAAAGGAATCCTTGCTAAATAAGAAGTCCATAAATCATAAGGAAACAAATAGCAAAACCATTATAACAACTTCTGAGTTGACTTCAAACATGTCGTTCTCTTTCATCTAGATGAATTATTAGGCATACCATATATGGATGAAAAGCTTGAGATGTCTAGTGTTCAAATCAAAATAGAATTACAATAAAATTAAATTTGTACATCCAGATATGGCTTAAATAGTACACAACAGTCTAGTTTGGCATATTTGCAACTTGTTAACCCAAATATCTAGAATCAACCTAATCAATTTTTCTTGGGTCTTTTTAGTTTTGAACCATGTAATAGGCCCCGATTAGTATCTCAAATGGATCTTGTGATGATGCTCGTTGATTCATATCAAAAGCTCGCATTCCTTTTAAAGAGACACAACTAATTATACTTAGTGATTCACATATTACATAAGTGCTTGGTAGTCGAGAGTTTGAGTAAAAATTGACTTATGAAATAATATTAACTCTAAAATATTTTATACATACCATCCACGAGGAAGAATTTGATTTCAATTTTTTTTTCCTTGCAAGGTTGGCTTTAAATAGACTATAAAATCTAATTAATATGTGATAAAAAAAAAAAAGTATTCCTATTGGTACGGATTATGCTTATGATGACATATTCAGATTGAATATTTAAAATTGTAATGCATATGCTAATTTAGCTTAAATTCTCTCTTCCATTAATTTTTGGCATTCATGTTTACATTTATATGTAAGAATCATGAGTTGTTTAGGATTAGTTTTTATATTAAACAAGTATTTTGAAAAAATATGGAATATGTAACGAATCTATGATCACAAAACAATCCTCGTAGAAATGTTGAAAGAAATATTAAATTATTAGAGTTAATTCACATTGATAACTATAAACTTGAATAAATCCAAACTTCAAGGGAAAAAGGGTTTTTTTCATTTTTATCGTAACCTAATTTTTTACTCCCAAGTCTAGTATATTTTCAAAAAAATAAATAAAAAGCAAAAAATTCAAAACATGTGTTGTTGATGCATTTTGATCATTCGCACACTCATTTATGATTTTTGACTATTTTCTCTTGTTGATTTCTTCTCAAAAAATTAAAAAATATATTTTTGACGCATTCGCATTTTATAATTTTCAAAATCTTTTAGAAAAATCAAAATTCAAAAACATGTTTTGTTGCATTTCACTCATTAATGCGTTCATTTAATATTTCTTGATTACTTTTCTTATCAAATTGACATTGACATTGTTTTTTGAATAAAAAAACAAAGCATAAAAATTGAGAAAATAAAAAATAAAAATAGAGAGGAAAATAGACAAGGGGCTAAAGTATAAAACAAGAGGAATGAAGAATAACACCAAAAAACCCTAACTTCATCTCTTCCACCAAAAAAACCCTAGCCACCATAAGGAGAGATGGAGAGAAAAAGAAAGAAAAATAAAAAAGAAAAGATTAAAGAATAAAAACCCTCATCCTCTCCATTTGAAAACCTGGCCACCAAAAAGGCTAAAATTTAGGAAAAAAACACTAGCAAAACATACTCATTTTCTCTTCCGCTAATACCCAAAATAAAAACAAAAAACCCTAGCGACATCTCTATTTACCTCACCGAATTTAGGCCACTCACACCTCTCACCAACCACTACGAGCTCTTGCATGACATCCCTAGCAGCACAACAACCTATGATAGCCATAATTCAAAGAGAAATCAGGAGAGGAAGAATAAAAACAAAATAATAGTAAAGAAAAGAAAGACGACATACAACTGAAACTTTCAGGTGTCAGATCTCTTTCAACCATTAGGTCTCCTTCAACCACCATCACTAGGAGGAAATTTAAAAGTTGTCATCATAATATAATCCACATTCACGACTTTGAAAGTCATCGTCATAAGTTTTTACAAAAAGTGTCGATCGACGATTCATAGTTATTACATAGTTGTACAAAATGCATATCATCTAATCATATTATTGCATGATTTATCCCAAAATACTTAGAATGGAGCTTTCTAAGCGTCATGACTATGAGACGTCCCTATTGCAAATCAAATTCAATGTAAGCATATAAACAATTCAATATAATATGATTGAAAAATTAACATATATTTGTAACCGTATTAACAATTTAAATAAATAGATTCTCATTATTAAATTCCTATTAATTTTGTCTTTTAACGTTTCACTTCACATCATCGTACGACCTTACGTCACATTATTTATTGGACCATAATCAACATCAATCATTAACATGCATTACTATCAGGAAACCCTTGTATGTAGGGTATCCTTCCATGAATGATTATACTCTTCTAACTATGATCAATTAGTGTGTGGTTCTTATACCTTAATCTCAAGTGTAATTTATACATTAATATTCTATTTAGCGTATCCATAATTACTCTCAAAAGCATATATCATTATCATTATAAATCAATATTAGTAACATTCAATCATTCTAGTCGTCCAACATGAATACTAATAGTCGAAGCTAACTTCACAATTCTCTTCCGGTTATCAAACAAAGATACCATTAGCCGAAGCTAATCTCGTTAATTAATCTTGGTTATCCAATATGAATACCATTAG
>Ga0325414_1002770_pt1 | contig 17966 bp, 10 predicted proteins | sample PopdelMetagenome_8_FD_206183 | JGI IMG/M metagenome (GOLD analysis project Ga0325414, IMG submission 206183) | Populus deltoides microbial communities from Bellville, Georgia, United States - Leaf-PdKOR-R3 | ecosystem: Host-associated > Plants > Phyllosphere > Phylloplane/Leaf | place: USA... | reverse complement strand
AGAGGTTGTCATTCCATCTCCTATGATGTACTTCATCTTCGGCCATGCTAAGGATCTGAGCTTTAGAATCTTTCCCCAAGCCCAAGAGCAATTCTGTGGCGTCTTGATTGTCTAGAAATTCCTACCTTGCAACAGATTGGATCTGATCCAAGTAGACCATATTGAGCCATCTGAGTCATTGCACAGGTTCCAAATGTGTTTCAACAAAGCAATCTTGTTCCATTCTGTTATCCTTTTTATTCCTAGCCCCCCCTCTTTTTTTGGGAGACATACTTGATCCCAAGCCACTTTAGCCCCAGTAGTTCTCATATCTGAACCTGACCAAAGAAAGGATTTCATAATTTGCTCCATATTTTTAATTACTTGCCCAGGTAGGAGAAAGAGAGATGCCCAAAAGACCTGTATGGAAAATAAGAGTGAATTAATCAGCTGTACCCGTCCTGCATACGAGAGTGTTCTACAAGTCCAATGTCAAACTTTAGAGGTGATTCGATCCACGAGGCCCTTACAATAAATAGCATTTAGTCTGGACGAGAGAAGAGGTACTCCCAAATATTTCATAGGGATCCCCTTGTCTCAGCCCTCTTCCCCCTTGAAAGTAACCTGCAAGCCCACCATTGACGTTGATAGGGAATTGACATAATGTAACACAAACCATGATCCAATCAATGACTATTCTAGGGAATCCCATTTTTATTAACATAGTGTCAACGAAATCCCACCACAAAACTCAGTTTACGAGAAAAATTAACAAAACTCTTGCCATGCCAAGAGACAGTGGCCCATCGAATCCATTCATCCCAGCTTTTTTTCATTCTTGGAATGTCGCATTCTTTTGTTTTCTTTGTTGTGATTTCTCCTCACCTCATGACCCAAGGTTGGATTGAGCCCTTCTTGCACATGATTAAGATGCATTAAGGTCTCCTGTTGATGCTCCATTAGAACCTTTAAATCTGACTTGGTCGAAACCTTCAAAATCAATGGATTCAATGTCTTTTTCAATGCTTTTGTCTTAGACCGAGTCAGTGGCCCATTTGGAACATGTAATGGGTCTTTGCTGGTGTTTGTGAGCTGATCCACATTATCCCCTTTCTCCTCAAAAGTATTCAACCTCGAATCAAAACCTTGTCAAACAAAGTAAGATTAGCAACAATAAAGGTAGCACTAATACCATATACTCACCTGCAAGATCAATTTTGTATGTGTTGTCATTGATCCTCTCTAAAACATGCAAATGAACCATCACCACGAGGTTGTAATTTTGATTTCCTTTGGTTAGGAAATTGTTCCTCACGCATGTACATCCAAACCCAATCATCTGGTTGAAAAACAACCTGTTTACGCTCCTTAATACCTTAGGAAGCCTATAACTTGTTTTTCTTCTCAATATGAAACTAAACCTTCTCATGCATTCGTTAGACCATCTTTGCTTTCTTTTCACCATCTAAACTTACCATTTTTTCAATAGGCAAAGGAATCAAGTTCATAGGAGTAAGAGAATTAAACCCATAAACAACTTCAAAAAGAGAAAAGTCAGTGGTAAAATGCGTTCTATTATAAGCAAACTCAACAAAAAGGCAAACATTCTTCCTAACTTTGCAGATTCTTTTGAATTACAACACACAACAATTGTGATAAAGGCTTATTCACTACCTTAGTTTGTACACTTGTTTGTGAATGATAAGTTGATGAAAATAAAAGCCTTGTTCCTAACTTTCCCCACAAAGTTTTCCAAAAGTAGTTAAGAAACTTCAATGATGCAAACCACACGCAAAAAAATCAATTTCCAGAAAGCCAAGTAAATCAGGTTTGATAGGAGTTTGACATAAAAGATAACTCGTATCTAGGCACCAGCACTATTGAAAACGACAACCCTCACCCAACGAATATTGATTCATGAAAGAGAAGTATAAGGATGACGCTATAAAGCCAATTGTTCTTCGATAAGTTATTTTTTTTAGTTCTTTAAAGAACCATAGAAGGGACATTATCTCACTAACACACACACACACACACAAAGTGTGGCAAACAAAAAGTTTTATTAATCTGAACTGTCTAACTTACATGTCTGGTTATGCTTTTATTTATACTAACTCTAGACTTAAATAAACCCTAATGGAACCCCCTTAGGTGGACTTATATGATGCCCACTTACAATTGACCTAAATACTAAGAAGAAAATAAAAAAAATCCAAAAATTACTATCATAAATATGCTAGAATTAGATTTGTCACCATTAAAAAGTCTCAAATAGACTAGAAATCTGATTTGAAGGTAGGATTAATTCTGAAGTCTTCTTTCCTTGTTATAGCTAGGATGAGTAAGGAATCCTTCTAAGAAAAGGATTTTGAAATATTTATGAATCCTTGCCACACTTGGAAACTATATTGCAGCCCATTAAAGATCCTTGTAGAGCTAGGAGATTCCTAAAATAAGCTGCCATATCCTTGTAGAAAAAAGAATCCTTGCCAAATAGGAAGTTCACAAGTCAAAAGAAAGTTGACCCGTATTATGGTATCTTCCTGATTTTTGATTGACTTGAAATTTGAACCCGAGGTAGGAAAACATGTCGGGAGATTCCACATCAAATTGCAGCCCAATCCAACAGTCGAATTGAAAATTATAATTGTTACCATAAAACTGGATAGTTGCACACTTTACATCAAAATGCAAATTTGACCTTACCTGGATCTTATCATTCCCTCTCTTTTCAAGATAATGCGTCCTTGAATCACCAACAAGTTGAATGGGCAATTCCTTTGCCTTTTTTTGGAGTTCTTTTCTTACCAACAATTGTCACCAACAACTTTGGATGAAAGTAGCAGCTGTTCTATTTCGTACATCATCATTGCAGCATTTTTCTCCTCTTTTTCTGAAGCTTGTTGGGTAATGATTGCTGCTGTTAACACATCAACTTCTTGGTTCATCTCCCCTAGAATATGGGATAGACTCCTGGATTCTTTTTTTAGAACACTAATCTCTTTATTTCTCTCCCTTTGATACCACATCTCCTTTTAAATCCTCATTTTCTTTTGCCATAACACCTCATCAAAATACATGAAATCCTTTCGGTTTCTTTTGGTTAAAGGGAGATGCTAGATTAAGATTTCAGGTTAACCAAACTATAGACGAAGATTTTAGTTATAGTAAAAGAGGAATACTAGATTGGAATTTCAAGTTAACCAAGCTAAAAATAGAGATTCTGGTTCAAGTTAAAGAGGATCGTCGTATTGGAATTTTAGGTTAACTAGGATGTAAAACCAAAGTTCTAGATTAAAAAGGATCGCTAGTTTTGGGATTTCAGGTCAACTGAGCTGAAAGAAAAAGTTGCCAAAATGACAGAATTGATATCCCGATAGAAATAGTTGAATCAAAGTACTGGTTGAAGGGGATTGCCGTGAGGATAGAGTTTCAGTCAACCGAGCTAAAGTTTTTGAGAACAATTTGTTTGTCTTTATAAACTTATTACACCTACACTTGATAAATCTTTGCTCCATAAGTTTTTTCTCCGTTGTTGCCCATTTTAGGACCCCACATAAATATAAAAAATACAAAAAAAATGGGAAAAATAATACACACACACACACACATATATATATATATTAGTAGGAAGAATATGGAAAATATCTAGAAAATTGTTAAAGACTGGTTGAAGAAAATCAAAATACACAAGATTAGAAAATTTGATAACATGTTTTTAGCTGATAAAGGCTCTACTGGCGAGGAAAATTTAATTTAAGGAGAAAAATTCAAAATTAGATGTTTAAGGACTCAAATAGAAGTTTTTGAAGTCCATTTAGGCTTTAATTGGAAGAAAATAAATTCTAAGGGTCGAATTGCAAATTTAAAGAGTCAATTTGGTCAAATTAGGAGCTTAATTACATAAATATTGAAGTTTGATGAGAAATTAGAACTTGATTGAAGAAATCCAAAACCAAGAACTGATACAATTCAGGAAAGGTCAAATTCAGATTTTGACGTAAAATGTGCAACTATCCTATTTTACGGAAATAGTCATAATTCTCAATTCGACCGCTGTATCAAGCTGAACTTTTACGTGGAGTCTCCTGACATGGGAACCTTGGCTTAAAATTTCAGGTCAATCGGAGTTCGGGAAGGCATCGAAACACTGGTCAACAGAGGCTGTATGAATTTTGTTATTTACTTCCTTTTGACTTGTGGACTTCCCTATTTGGCTAGGATTATTTTCCTAAAAGGATGTGGCAGCTTATTTTGGGAATCTCCTATTTCTACAAAGATCTTTAATAGGCTGCAACATAGTTTCCAAGTGTGGCAAGGATTCATTAATGTCCTAGAATCCTTTTCTTAGAAGGATTCCTTATTCATCCTAGCTACAAAAAAAGGAAAGACAATTTCAGAATTAATTCTACCTTCAGATTTGATTCTCCTAGCCTATATGGGACTTCTAAAGGGAAATAATTCTGATCCTATTATATTTAGGATAGTAAATTCGTATTTATTATTGTTATTATTATTTGCTTCTTAGTTTAGGGTTTATTTATATTTTTTGGGTTTAATTGTAACTGGGCATCATATAAGTCCACATAAGGGGTCCATTAGGGTTTATTTTAGTTTGGGGTCACTATAAATAAGGGTATAACCAAACATATAAGGTTAGACAATTCAGATTAATAATTCTTTTTTGTCGTACTTTGTGTGTGTGTGTTGGTGAGATAATCTCCCTTCCACGGTTCTCTAAAGAACTGAAAAACAACTTATCGAAGAACAAATGTCTTTGTGGCGTCACCCTTATACTTCTCGTTCGCGAATCAATATTCGTTGGGTGGGGGTTTTCCATTTCCAATAGTGCTGGTACCTAGGTACAAGTTATCATTGTGTCACACTCCTATCAAACCTGATTTACGTGGCTTTCCGGGAATTGATGTTTTTGTGTGTGGGTTGCGTGACCACGTGATTATGAGGTTCGAATCAGAAACTTTCAGATGTAGGGTAAAGTTTCAAATGAATTGGAGTTCAGGAAGAACATGTGATATAAGTCAGAACAGGCTGTATAAATTTTGTTATTTACTTCCTTTTGATTTATGGACTTCCTATTTGGCAAAGATCCTTTTCCTATAAAGATGTGGCAGCTTGTTTTGGGAATCTCCTAGTTCTACAAAGATCTATAATAGGCTGCAACATAGTTTTCAAGTATTATAAGGATTCATAAATGTTTCATAATCCTTCTTAAAAAAAAAAAGATTCCTTATTCATCCTAGCTACAACAAGGTAAGAAGACTTCAAAATTAATTCTACCTTTATATCAGATTTTCTGGTCTATTTGGGACTTCTTAATGATGACAAATCTGATTCTAGCATATTTAGGATAATAATTTTTGATTTTTATTATTTTCTTCTTAGTCTTTAGGTTATTATTATTTATTTGGATTAATTGTAAGTGGGCTTCATATAAGTCCACCTAAGGGGGGTCCATTAGGGTTTATTTAAGTCTAGAGTTAGTATAAATAAAGGCATAACCAGACATGTAAGTTAGACAATTCAGATTAATAAAACTTCTTGTTTGCCACACTTTGTGTGTGTGTGTGTGTGTTAGTGAGATAATGTCCCTTCTATGGTTCTTTAAAGAACTAAAAAAAATAACTTATCGAAGAACAATTGGCTTTATAGCGTCATCCTTATACTTCTCGTTCACGAATCAATATTCGTTGGGTGGGGGTTTCCGTTTCTAATAGTATTGGTGCCTAGGTACAAGTTATCTTTGTGTCACACTCCTATTAAACCTGATTTACTTGGCTTTCCAGGAATTGGTATCTTTGTGTGTGGGTTGCTTGACCGCGTGTTCAAAAGGTTCGCATCAGTAGGTTATGTTAAGTTCAACCAATATCATGCTGGAGATTTTTTATGAGTTTCATCATAATTGGGGACATGATATTGATAATTGTGATGAATTCCACCATGATGTCAAGACTTTGTTAATTCTTAACATTGTAAGGATGAAAAAGGTTGAATAATTGAAGAAAATTGGTATGATGACTTTTTAAATCCCTTCAATAGGAAAAACTAGCTATGTTTGGATTATAGTCTAGTCATAATGGTCCTTCTATGTTAATACATGATTGATATAGTAAAGGATCAGCTAGGATGAGTGTTACTGGTACATGAATGCTTGGCAGAGGAAGCTAATAAGTATAGCATTATCAACTCATTTTTGTTACCTAACTTTATGGATAAGATCATTGAAACCTTATTTTTCATGTGTTTTGGGATTATACTACTCCTTTTAATAATGCATAGGTTTTTCTTGGTCTCATTATTTTTTTGAAATCAAGAGATATTCAATAAGGGGTTGCATGCAAGGTTATGAATAAGCCTTGAATCAGTTCTGGAAACAACATGGGTCTACCTTTTCCTTTCGTTTTTAGGATTAAGGGGCTGCATGGAAGGCTATAAATATGCCTTGAATCAGTTCTGTAATATTCTACTTCATTCTCTTCTTTTTATGGCAGAACATGGATTTAATATTAGGGGCTTTATTTTATTTTGTTAGCTACAGCCCAAGGCTTGCTTGGGTTTATTTAATACTTTGTTTTCAGTTAGGATTCAAGGCTTGTTTGAATTATGTTATGGGCTTTTCAGTTTAGGGTTTTGGGTCAGTTTTGAGTGGACCTCATATAAGTCCACATAAAGGGTTCATTAGGGTTAATTTTTCAAGAACTATTTAAACTCATGTAACCAAAATTTCGACAACCTTTGATGATTATTACTTCTGAATTTTTTAGTTTTAACGTGTGAGAGTGATTTTTGCATTCTTCAGTTCTTGAACGAACTGAATCTGACTTCTCGAAGATTAACTGGCTTCGTGGCATCATTCTACTCATTCTAATAGTGTTGGTGCCTTGGGGCAGGTTTTCATTGTGTCACACTCCTATCAAACCTATTTTGGCTTTCCAGGATTAGATCTCAATCTTGATTGTGGGTTGTGTGACCATGTGATCAAGAGGAGACGAAGGAGCTTCAAATGCAAGTTGATGAGCTGATGGAAAAGGGGTACATTCGTGAGAGTATGAGGCCGTGTGATGTGCCCATGCTACTTTTGCCTAGGAAGGATGGAACGTGGAGGATGTGTGTTGATAGGTGGGTCGTTAACAACTTAACAGTAAAGTATAGACACCCCATTCCTAGGCTTAATGACATGTTAGATGAGTTACACGGATCCTGTATTTTCTCTAAAATTGACTTGAAAAGTGGGTACCATCAAATTAGGATGAAAGAAGGTGATGAGTGGAAAACAACATTTAAGATAAAGCATGGTTTGTATGAATGGTTAGTTATGCTGTTTGGACTTACAAATCCACTTAATATGTTTATGTGTTTAATGAATCATGTGTTGCGTGCATTCATAAGCAAGTTTGTGGTTGTGTATTTTGATGACATTCTGATCTCTAGCAAGAACTTAACTAAGCATCTTGATCATTTGCATAATGTACTTAGTGTGTTGTGTAGTGAGAAACTGTATGCTAATCTTAAAAAGTGTGCCTTTTGCATGGAGAAAATTTTTGGGTCAGTTTTGTATGTGAATTAGTTCAGCCCACAAAGGTGGATCCATTAGGGTTACTTTTAAGAACTATTTAAACATATAACCTAAATTTTGGCGGCCTTTGATGATTATTACTTCTGAATTTTTTAGTTTTAACGTGTGAGAGTGATTCTTGTATTTTTCAGTTCTTGAACGAACTGAATTTGACTTATCAAAGATTAACTGGCTTCATGGTATCATTCTACTCATTCCAATAGTGTTAGTGCCTTGGGACAGATTTCCATTATGTTACACTCCTATCAGACCTATTTTGGCTTTATAGGATCAAATCTCAATCTTGATTGCGGGTTGCGTGTGATCACGAGGTTCGCATCAGCCTTACCTTTTAAGTAATCTAAAACTCTCATTTTGAAATCCAATATTTCCTTCATAAAGTAGTGTTTATTTGTTAGAGAATCAATTTGTGTCATTCAAAGCAAAAATTTTGGGTTAAATGTTCTTTTTCACAATCTAACCAATACCTATTCATCATACACTAAGAAAAAGAAATCCAAAAATTACATGACACTTGAATGACATGTTTTGGACTTTTAACCAAAGAAATCTAAATGTCAATTTGGTGAAAATACTTTAACATTTACATCTCAAAGATTTTATTTTCAATAATTGCACTTATATGAACATGATCATTAAAACTCACGGCTTGGTCCTAAAACAAGAAACATGATTTCATAAAAAATGTTGTCTTAACCAAAATTGCAAAGTCCTTTGCAAGAATGATGACGATGCATATGTTTTATAAAAACCATTATGAAAGATGAACCTATAGATTGATCAAGTAAGGGTGGGCAATTCATTTCAAATATACCAAGTGCGATGATAATAGATAAACTGCAGCGCCTCCCCTCCCCCGACGCCATATAATTTCTGTATGCCCTCATAAGATAACCAATAATAAAATACAAAAGAATAATGGATTTTTTTTGTTATCATAACCTCGGGTATATTCATACCCACCCGATAACATTATCCATAACCATCCACAAATATTTCCAAATCTAACAGTCACATAATACAATTCTACAATTGAAGAACTTAAAATAGTAAAATCACAATCTCATATTAATAATGAAAAGAATGAATCCATCATCATTATTATAGCTTTAACATAATAAAATAATAATCCTTAAAGATTTAGCAGTTATGTTTATTACACATTCTCTCAAGAGTTCTAACATGAATATCATAAAATGTGGAAATCCTATAGCTAAATAAAAATTGATAAAATCCTACAACTAAATAGTTTATCATGTTAGTTTGAGAAGCACATGAAAAACCTATAAAAAGTAAGTATACTAATATTTTAGAATAAAAATTATATCATCACATCATTACATTAACAAATCATGCATATATTAAATTTACTTTTACAATTTCAATAAATTTCATTTTTATATCCATTATCATAATCATCTTCTTTACCAACAATTAGTGAAAGTACTACATTAATTATAACATTTTACTTCAACATAAGCCTCAAATCTCTAGGCTAACTTTTTCATATATCATTGGATTAAAAATGATGGTTTCCACACGATGATACCCAAAAGGGTAAACATAAAAATAAAGGTCATCATTTCCAACCCTTCATAAATCTCTTTGAGAGGTTCATTAATATCAACAACAACCAATCCTTTGTTTTACTTAGCTTCCATGCCGAAGATGTATGTCTTGACCTTCTAGTCTCTACTCATGCAGCTAACTATAAATTAACCACTACTCCACACTTGTGGTCATTAACTTAATGATCAAGTCCCTATTTTCTCATGGCCGACTTGATGTTAATAAATTTGGATCCCTATTCTTGTAACTGATTCCCAACCCTAAGATTGCATTCACCTTAGAGCCCCACTCATGTGGCTGACTGTCATACACTTAAATCATGTGTACTTGTTTTCTTTAATTCAAGGTTCTCAAGCTAAGACCTACTTACTTATGGGGTTGGCTTTTCATACCACAACTCAAATGTCTTATACCTTTATAAATAACAACTTTTTAATCTAAGCCTCACTGATATGGTTGGCTTCATGCACACAACTCTAAAACTAATCTTAATATCAAGACATCATGCATCTTTATCATTCCACAACAGATACAAATCATAATTCTTAATAATGAAATAAAAACTTATATAAATTATTGTAAATTAAGAGAATGAGGTGACAAGCCCCTATCTATTCCTCTCACTGGTCCTGTTCTGCTTATCTTAGGTTCCGTAGCCGATGCCTCTCTTGGATCACATAAAATCATACATTAAAATCACTCTTTAAATAATAAGAATGTATTTCTCAATATTATTTTAACAACTTGAGTACTTGTTACTCAGGAATATATGTATATCACACATTAAACTTAAAGATTCCAACTCTTAACATTCTAATATAAGCAACATTATCATGTAAGCTTATTTCATGCATAATAATAATCACACATATTCCTTAAACAACCCAAAAGAATAAAAGAAAACCATAAAAAGACCGAAAACACAAAATCAAGCTACCATCAAACAATAGTCAAAACAGTCTAACTATTTTAAAAAACGATCTAAATGTTTCTTTAATTGGTCTAATAGTTTCTCAAAAAGGCTAATCCATTTTTGCCTTTAGAAAATTTCCCTTCTTCTCTCTTTCTCTAGTCAAAACCTTTAACCTTGCAAAATTGAGTTTTTCCTTTCAAGATCAAATCATACACCATACAAGTTATATACATGACACACCAAAAGATGAATTCTTTAAGGAAACACACTCAATTACAACAAATTCTAACATTCAAGAATTCAAGAAACTCATCTTTCCTTCTAGTTTTCAGACATAACACAATTTTATCACCTTTTGAAGTTTATATCCATGCATACTTTAAAACAAGGATTACACAAATATTCCCCCTAATTAGCCGAACCTAATTAGGGTTTCTACCTTTAGATTTCTCTTCAATCTCTTGTTCTTCTTCTAATTACTTTTTATTACAACATCATTTCATGAAATCTCCACTAAATCAATATTTTTTCCCAATTCACATGAACCTTATTTTTTTATAGAATAAATTAGGGCTTTTGCCTTTCTCTTCAAGATTAAGAAAACTAAGTGCATAAAGATGTCAAGACACCTTACGAATGAATTTTGTGTAAAAAAATCACTTTCTTAAATGTTGATTGATTTTCCTTATTCTCTATTTTTTCTTGTTTTCCTTTAATTTTCTTGAATTCTCTTTTGTTTCCCTTGAATTCTTGCTTAACCAATGTTTGTTTATTGCTAATCTCTCTTTGTGTTCTCTTATTTTCCTTTTTGATGTGCTCTCTCTCTCTCAAGATTAAGAAGCTACCTAAAAGTTTTCCCTTCCCTTCCCTTTTTCTTTTAACTTAAAGTGACGATTCCTCTGTTTTTCAAGAGAGGTCGTTACTTTTTTTTTTAAATCCAACTTTCTTTAAATTCATTTTGCTCCTTATTCTAATTTTCATCTCTCAAATTCGGCCCTCATCTCTTTTTCCTTAAGAATTTTGTTCTTTCTCTTTTTTTTAGACACTTCAAAGGAACGATTATTTATATCGTATTACTTTGTTTATAAAAAAAACTTGGAGTTTTACATAAACGATAATTTGATGAGATCCATAGAAAACTAAGGTGACAAATTCTTCATGGTGATAATGCAAAGTGAGGATGAATAATTACTCTTCCATGACAAGCAAAGTTGATGTATGTTGAGCTAAAATGATAGATGAGCCATGCTTACTTAGTGATTGAAAGTTGAAAACATAGGAAGACAAACTTGTAGTGAGCATTGAAGGAGGTATTTGAGTCATTTAAACAATTAAAGCAAGTTAATGGCTGGTTTTTGACACTTCTAAAACTAAATATCTTCAAAGATACAAATTACATTAAAAAAAAACAGAGAGAGAGAGAAAGATAGGCTTTCAAAATGTGTGAATTTTGTTTATCCCTCAACTTCGGAGATATCATATAGAGGAAAAATTAAAGTCATCTCATGTCTTCTTTTATAAATTCTTGAAATTCCCAACTTATGTTGCTTTAACTAATTAAGGTTGGTCACCTCTCAATTGGATCATTTTGAAGCCTATCATTTTTATTTTAAGCCCATTAACAATAATGGAACTTTTAAATAGAAAATTTTCTTCCATATAGAATTTTTATTTCAATCCGATAATAAATTTTCTTCAAATAACATTTTTATTTAAAGTTAAGCCCATTAATACGATGTCAATTTTATTTCAAATATTTCTAGTAAAGCCTACCAATCTGATGACAATTTCCTTTCAAATAGCCTTTTCCTTTTAAGTGAGGCCTTTCAGTTAGATGACAATTTTCTTTCGAAAAGAATTTATATTTCAAGTAAATCCTATCAATCTGATAATAATTTTCTTTCAAATAGCATTTTCTTTTAAATGAATCCCTTCAATCATAGTAATTTTTTTTTTATATCAAATAGCAATTTTCTTTCAAGCAATGACATTTAAACCCACAAAACAATGGTAAATTTCTTTCACATGGTTTTTTTTTATTTCAAACAAAAATCCTTAAGTTTTCTTTCTTTTCTTTTAAAACTTACTATACAGAAGTCAAAGAAAAATGAATTTCTAAAGTCTTTGTACTGTTTATATTGTAAAGAGATGGCAGTTTTCATAACCCGCTTTTTACTCCAATTATCCAATGTACTTTTTTAAAAATGATTTTTTATTTTTAAAAAATTGTCTTTTCAAGGCAATTTAGCCAATTTACATTCATTTCATGGTTTTTTTTTAAATTTATTAATTTCATATAAATTCTTATAATTAAAAATAAAATATAAATATAAGATAATATAATAATAGAAAAGGAATAAAAAAAGAAAAAACCAGGGAGTGAAATGATGAGCAAGGAAGAGGGAAGTAAGATAATGAAAGATCAAGTAATATAATGGAAGACCATATAAACAAAAAAAATTACTAAATCAGATTACCTTTCATAAATTAAAGATCCAAGTAAAGCTGGAAAAACTATTGGAAGAGATTCTACACATTCAAGAGAATAAAAAATCTAACCACAAATTTTTCCAATTAGAGATCTTCATTCTAGAAAGGAAAAAATATAAATGCTTTCAATTTTTATAGTTTTGATGGAAGCCCAGCATTATAAATTTGAAAAAAAAAACATGTATAGAAATGCCCTATAGAGAAAAAAGATATAAAAAACTCCCATTTGAAAAAATCAATCCTTAATAAAGAAACCATAGTTGATAGCCTTTTGTTTCATGTTTTCTTGTCAGAATTATGTGATGCAACAATAACCACTCCAATGTAACTTGTGGTCCACCATCTCTATCTAAACAACCCATAAATCATCAACCACTACCTCATCTTTCCGCCATCACTCAAACTAAAATAACACCCCAAACTTTATGAAAAAACCACACTACAATACCCCATGATTGCTATACTAAGCAACGCTTTCACCAAATCACAACCACAACAACATCTCCTCTAACCAACCACTAATCTACCATGAAACCAACCATCAACATGGTAACCATGACAACATAATAGCCAACACATAGCTTTCTCTAATCTTCAATCAACAACATTGTTCATCTTCCAAAATTGTCTCCGACAACACAACAACAATCTTTAATCTAATAAATGAATCAAACAACCTATAAAAATCATCATGTTTTTGTTCCTTCTTTTGCTAGGCTTTAAGCGTATAGGAGACATACGTGCTTGTCAACAAAACACCTTCATAGGCCTAACACTTCTAACACATGATTCCCATGCATCACCAATAACCAAGTCACTTTTAGTAGCTTCTGACCAATTCTAGTAGACCTTGAGGGTCGTTTTTGAATCCTAAATGAATAATTTTCAATGTGCCACTAATTTTTATGAATTATGATAATATGTAAAGTGTTGGCATCTGCACCGTTATGTGGCAAGCCCAAGTGCATAAAGCCACTAAGAATTTAGTTTTTAAGATGGAATAAGGTTGATGATCATCAATACCACAGTTTTAGTTTGGAGGATGGGTTGCAACAAAATTATTTGAGGTGTAATTTTTTTAACTCAAAGTGAAAACTCCGTGTGGAAATGCATATTTGGTTAGTGTAAACCTCGAGAAAGAAATCATGGCTGGATTAAATTAAAAAAATAAACTAAACTAAAAGTTGTAGGGTGAAATTATAAGAAAAGAAAAGAGGTATAACTTAATTATAAGAAGAAAAAAAAAGACATGGGGGAAAAATAATACACTTAAAGAAAATAGGGCATAAATGCAAATAAAAATAATTATAGAGCATAAATACTCATCTTCTCACAAAAAATCTGCAGCAACAGTAAGGAAAGAAAAGGAGTTTTTTGTATCCATTTTTGCAAATCAAAAGACAAACATCAAAATTTCAAGAACTCATCCAAGATTAAGGGTTATAGGTAGAATAAACACTTATGGGCAAGGGATTAACAAAAACTTTGAACAAGAAGAGAAGAGGGGAGGGTCGGCTGTCATTAGAAAGAAAATGAGGGAGTTGAAGATCGAAACCTTGATTCTTACCGGGTAAGGTGTTCTAGATATGGTCTTATAAGTCATTTCAAAGTCGATTATAAATTAATGCCTGGATGTTGAATTATAGATTAGGGTTCTTAGACTTGAATTGAGGAAAAATTATTAGTTGCTAAAATTAAATAACTTCATGTGTTGTGTTGTGTGTAAATGGAAAGGTTGATGAATCTGGACAGTTTCGTCTCTTGACTTTCAGAGAGATTTCGGGTAGGAGGATGAAGGAATTAGGATCAGGTTATAGGGCAGTAGGTCTGGTTTGTTGATAAGCAATTTTGACTATCTTAGAGGAAGAACTAGGTTCTCCTTCCTCAAAGAACTTGTAGCCTCGTGTCTTAGCTTTCCAACGAGACCAATCTCGCTTGAAACGGAGTTCTATAACTCTAGATATAGTTAAAAATCTGAGGAGAGGTTGGATAGTAACAGTTCAATGTCAAGACAATAACGATTGGATAGTAACAGTCCAATGTCTAAACAGTAACAATTCAAATATAAAGAAAGGAATTATAACTATGGTTGGACAAAGAATGACAATATTAATAGGTGTAACGAGAAAACAAAATGTAAAATATTAAGAAATGACTAAAAGAAAGACTTATTGGCTGTTGATATGGTTATTATAAAACATATCTTTGAGTGAGGAAAATTTATGAGATAAACCTGTGATTTGGAGGAGGGATCACAGGAGTGGTGCAACAGCAGCAGCAGGGGAGCACGAGTAGAGCTTCTATTGCAGGTAGGTGAATCGCACCTGTACTTTCTAGTTAAATTCCATGATTTAATATGTTACTAATGTGAAATATGAAATGTGAATTACCAAATGTTGGATATTAGATGAAAGGAGGAAAGTTTGCGTAATGATGTTGATATTTTGGATAGTATTCTGAATGTATGTGCATTCAAGGTGAAAGGTTGTTGTGTGAATTGTCAAGTGACGAAATTATCATTAACAAAGGAAATATGAGAAGTGTGATTTGGGGCGTGAACCAACATATATATTTAGTGTATATTATGATCCCGGATAAGGGGATCGCCATGTTTGGACTAGCATACACATTTAGTGTATGTTAGGATCCCGGGTAAGGGGATTACCATGTATTGGCTATCATACATTTAGTGTATCTTAGGATCCTGGGTAAGGGGATCACTTTGCATCGACGCCTATGGGGTGATGATGATGATACTAGTAAAATTGGTATCGGTAATGTGTTAAGCAGAAATAATCATGTCTTATAAAATCTGGAAATGGAGGTTGATAATGGGAGGGGAAACGGTTTTTAGTAGTTGAACAAGAAAGAGATTCTAATGAAAACCAGAAGGGAGAAGTGAACAAAATATGAATGCATGTTGCCCTTTTTAAATTGTTAGATATTTGTGTTGTTATATTTATTGTGATATTCATATTTTAATAATATATATTTTGTTTTAGCGCTTCTGTTCACTTCCTGTAATCTAGGTTCTAGAGAGTATACCCTTGTATTTTGTAAACATGAAAATGTTTATATAACTTAATTTGTATAATTAACGTTCAAACTTGATTTAAATGAACTTAACTCTATAGTTCATATAACCATGTTTTATGTATGTGTATTTTTATTTTTATTTTTTTCCATCCATAATGATATTTGTTATATAATGTCTATCATAAATATTGTGGTTGATATGTATGATGATGTTTGTGGGATTGAGACCTAAGATGATTGGGTCAGGATTGAGTTAGGAGATGCGGGTTATTATAAGTGTAAACAGGTTAAATATCGATAACTTGGGACCTTCCGGTATAGGGGAGACTCCGTTGAAATTTTGGTAGACTTTAATACGAACACCATGAATATATATAAAAAAAAAATTCAATTACTCTGTTTTTCGGTTGACATGAGATTGTTGTGTTTATTCCGGAAAGGGGGATGTTAGAGTTAGTGTGTGATGTGGTGCCCACGAACACTAAGGACCCATTACACGTTCCAAATGGGCCCATCATAAGTTCTAAAGTGAAGGCATTGAATGGAATGGTTGTGCATGTCTCGTCCAAGGCTGAACTTTGGGATCCTTTGGAGCATCAAGAGGAGGTATTAATACATATAATCCATGTGCAAGAGGGACCCAATCCACCTTTATTTGGGCCATGAAGTTTCGACAATAAGTCTGACAATTTTGTATCAGTTTCGGGTATCCTTGTTCTGTAATGTTTTCATGTTTTTTGTGGATTCCTAACTAGTTTTGGATTTCCTATTATGTGTATGAACATTAATTATTTCCTTTAACTATTAAGATTTATTATTTTTATTTTATTTTTCTTGTCAAGTGAGGGGAAAACACAGCAAAGGAAACAAATGAATCCATTGAAACACTTGTGGGAGCAAAGGGGAGTATTAAAGACAACATCGTTTTCCTTCTAAAAGAAGGATAAATACAAGAATGAGATCAAAATCTTATTCTCACTTAGAAACCAAAAGGGCAGCAACTTCTCTTTTAATTCCTAGAATTATTGGGTAGCATTATAGGCTATAAATAAGTCTTATATCAGACCTACAATGTTTTATTTTCTTCTTTTCTTCTCAAGATAGAACAGACTTAGATTTATGGGCTTTTTTTTTTGTTAGCTACAACCCAAGGCTTGTTTGGGCTTAATTAATCTTTTGTTTTCAGCTAGGATCCAAGCCTTAATTGGAGGTGCTAATTGGACCAATTACAAGAGCTAGGGCAAAGAAGCTTAAAGAAGCATTGAATGAGTTTGTTCAGAATATATGGAGCAAGATGGACGTAGAGGAGCTTGTGACATCTAAGAAGTATGAAGGAAAACCTCTAATTAATCTAATTAAGATCCAAGAAACGCCCAATTCATGTGGAACAATGGGCTGATGTGTCCAGTCCCATACCAACCTTGTTAGGCTTGTTTTTTCTAATAATACAAGGATGTAGCAACAATCCGACTTTTCAAGCCCAAAACAACGATAATTTGTTTTTTGTATTTGACACACTCGTGTCGGTAATCGGTAAATCTGTTCCCTCACATCATCAAGATACAATCCATACATCAACAATCAACATTTCATTTAAAAGTGAATCTTACATAAACGCATAATATTATGTTTGCATGATTAGAAGTTCACATTTGATTTAGAATGCAACTACATGATTCCTTGAAAAAGTAGGTTCCCGTGTATTGGGTTTCCTAGGCACCTCGTTGGTGTGACATCCTTGCTGCAGTACAAAACATTAGCCGAAGCTAATCAACCATTTGTCAACATTTAAGCATTTGACAATCTGATATATGTACTAACACAATACGATAACTTTCATGATAAAGTATTTCATTATTCAATGTTATGGAAAAGAAAGGTGAAAGTCACCTACCTGCTCCACCTGTAGGTTGGTCTTGTCTTGAAGATGGTCTGATCCCGACCGCACTACCAAAGACATGAATGGTCACAAATTAGTACATTTGTATCTTTGAATCACATTCGTCACCATACTTATTTCAAGAGTTCATATGTTCACATTCAAGTGTTCCACATTTTACACCATCATACCATGAAATTGTTACTAGCATTTAAGTCATTTCTGCTTAGGAGGCCTATTGTAGAAAGCGACAGTGAAAACTCGTTCACTGCAAGCTGTGCAATTTGGCATTGAAAACTGGTTCGTTGCAGGTTGCCCAATTCGGCAGCGAAAATTGTTTCGCTGCTAGTGCCTCAATTTCAGTAGTGAATGTTACTTCGTGATTAGTACTTAAAAGTGCATTTTTATCAAGGTTTTATATCATCATTTTGCACTTGAAGTATCAATAACTCCTTAACTAAAGCATGTTTTATAATAACGTATCTAATAATATAAGATACCTTTAA
>Ga0325414_1002769_pt1 | contig 17968 bp, 8 predicted proteins | sample PopdelMetagenome_8_FD_206183 | JGI IMG/M metagenome (GOLD analysis project Ga0325414, IMG submission 206183) | Populus deltoides microbial communities from Bellville, Georgia, United States - Leaf-PdKOR-R3 | ecosystem: Host-associated > Plants > Phyllosphere > Phylloplane/Leaf | place: USA... | reverse complement strand
AACTTGAGAAGTCACCCTTGTTGTCTTGCAAGAGCACTCAACGTTAAGCTACAAATGAGTTGAGTCTTTATCGGACACTAGACTATCTGTTTTTGGTATTGTAACACCTTGAAATTTTTAATGCATCGTCTTTGTTTATTTATCATGATTTTTATACGTGTAAATATGGTAATTTTTTTCATATTTATTATCATGATGATTTTATACATGTAAATATGATAATTTTTTTTTAAATTTAAAATCTTTTTCATACAAATTACTCTCACTCATCACTCCTAGTAATACAAATTAAAAATCACATACCTATCCACCATGACGAGGGATTTTTTTTTCTATTAACTTAAGGAATTATCTAATTTAACAAAAAAATTGATAGAGTTTTCCTTACACAAAAACTCTATTTAAAATTTTATACCACTTTAAAATACATGCAAATAACAAAAATAATCCAATAAAACAACTCAAGTAATCTATACTTACATGCTGCTTTAGGCACACCACTCAAACCACAATCATAACTATATTCATTCACCACATGTTTACAGCATTATAGATAATTTTGTTTTACAAGATGAATGCAATTATATATACCTACATACAAAATGAATTCCTAAATACTTAACAACCATATATTTTACTAATTACAATCCAAAAATATTAAAACTTGAAATATGCATTAGTTTAACTACATGAAGGTTATAAAAAACTTTTGATAGAGTTTCCTCTATTTTTGTTGGTATCAAGTTATCGACAACACTTCTATTTTATGTTATTACAACTTCTATCTTGATCCAATCATCCTGTATCACATCTCATTCATCAAATAATCTCTCAATACTTACACTTATCAATATATTCAAGTCTATCTCATAATATCAATTAATAAGTCAACATAAAGTATTACTAAAACAATTTGTAAGATAAACAAATTCATCACTAAATAGTAATAAATGCTAACTAACTACATATATGCATTTAGACTAAATGAATACAATATTAAGATTAAGAGTCATATTGTCTTAAAACATATAATGTATTCTATTACTTTATATTATAATCTTATCTTATCATTTTGAAAATGATTTAGCCATACTAACATCTATACATATATATAATACATCCACTACATACTACACATTTTCTACTTGATTTTTACAACACAAACTTAATACATCTATTACATACTACACATTTTCCACTTGATTTTTACAACACAAACTTAATACATCTATTACATACTACACATTTTCCACTTGATTTTTACAACACAAAGGTTTTCAAAGAAAATAAAGACATAAATATTACATTCCAAAATGATAATTCATAAACAACAAAATCTTACATCTAACGATCTGCTTCACCTCGCGGTGTACCTGTTTCAACAATAACCACATTAATCAATTTACTCAATATCTTAGTCAAGTATTAATTATTTTACTCTTAACCTTTGAAATTTAATACTTCTAACTTCAATCAATTAATTTACATAATCTTTTAAAAACTTATATATCCAATTAACTCATCTCGATTACCAAATAATTCTAACACTTTCATATAATTACTCACAAATTTGGTTTTCCTTCCTCGATTACCCATCATCTGGCTAACTTTTTTTTTTGTTAGCCATTCCATCCGGTAATTCCATACGAATTACCCCATATTTGATTAATCTCTTTGTTAACCAATAAACCCGGTAATTCTTCTAATTACCCAAGAAACTCGGCTAACCTATTTTGGTTGCCAAAATCAATCCGGTAATTTCATATGAATTACCCAGCATCCGGCTAACCTCTTTTGTTAGCCAATCAATCCGGTAATTCCATACGAATTACCCCATATGCGGTTAACCTATTTGTTAACCAATAAATCCAGTAATTCTCTTAATTACCCAAGAAATCCGGCTAACCTATTTTAGTTGCCAAAATCAATCCAGTAATTCCATACGATTTACCTAGCATCCGGCTAACCCTTTTTGTTAGCCAAATAATAATCCCGGTAATTTTACATAAATTACCGATAATTTTTATTTGTAATAATCACTCAATTTATTCATTTGCTTCATTCTTTTAACACCAATTAAATAAACAACATAGATATTTAGGGAAAACTAATAATTATAAATTAAGGTGACGAATCACCTATCTTCTGTTCGTGATGACCCAGCTCCTCATATCTGATAACCAGCTCCAGACACAACTCTTGAATCAATCAAATGTCATTATATCATTAATCCATCAATATTTTTCTTACGTGCCGAAATGCAAAGCACATAATTTTTTATTTGTAATTCGTTCTAATAAAAATTTATTCTCAAACATAACATCATTATTTTACATACAACCACATATTTAAATCAAGTTACTTCTTTTCTTGATTTATGTTCATAATTCCTCCATCAAATAATCTTTTTATTCTTTATGCCCTCACATCATATTATTTATTTTATCTAAACATGTGTAAGAACTGTATTCAAACACAATCTAAACATCTTGTCTTCATGCTTTCTTTTAACTAGTTCATTTTTCTTTTAAATTGAATGTACTTATTTTTTTTCTCAACTTTAATGCTATTTCATCATTTAATCTTTCTTACATATTTCAAATATCATGATTAAACATAGTTTTCTAAACATTAACATCAAAACTCATTCTTCCACGTTTCCTTCATTTGGTCGAATGTGATGTTCCTTTTCCTCCCCCAAATTTTTCTTCATTTACTTGTTATTTCAACTTGTTTTCATTCTATTCCACTTCAACTTCATCATTTTTCCTTCCCCTCCTAATTCCCCCAAATTTTCATAAAAACCTTAAGTTCAAAATCAAGGATTTAAGAGAAATTAAAGTAAAATTCCATGAAATTACTTCCTAACTTAATCAAGTAAACATAAAAACATCTAAATCAAACATTAAATTCAAACTTCTCATGCTTATCAATTGACTTTCTTCCAATTTCTCTTCTCTCCCAAAGTTAGCCAAATTTCCTCACTCAATTCCTCCTTCCTTCACTTGATTCTTTCTTAGATTAGGGTTTTATGAGTTGAACTTTGCAAGTTTACAAGGTTATTCTCAATTTTCTTACTTTTTTCCTTACTTTTCTCTCTTTCTCTCACGTTATTTTCTGTTCTTTCTTTTCCCAGTCTTCTTCTGCCTAGTTGGTAGTATATAAAAGGAAAGGAGAGCTTATTTGTTTTATTTTTTAATGGCAAACAATCATTTTACCATTAATGAGTCATTATGCTTCTATTTGACGATCCTTATTTTTTTTGCTTGCATTATCAAGTTTCGTTCATCCTAAACTTTTAACAAAATTTTATTCAATATATTTTAAGATCCCTCATAAAAGTTTAGCTCAATCTGATGATCGGATTGAAAATTACATCCAATAATGTAAAACTGGTCAATGGTGATTTTTCATCAAATTTCTGAATTTCTCTAAAAATTATGAAATTTTAACCCAAGCTAAAGCATCATATTAGATGGCTCCACATAAATTTTTAAAATTTTCTAGTAACCTGATTGAGAGTTAAGAATTGTTTTGTTTTGTATAAAACCAGTCAATTTATGATTTTTCACCTAGAGGGTTTACATTTCTAGTCATAAAATTGTTTCCTTAATTTATTTATTTTCAGTTTTGAATTTTACTATTCAACATGGGATTTACAATGATGATGCAAAGTGCTTTTTAAAAATATTTTTCATTTAAAAATGCATCAAAATAGTTTTTTTATATTTGTTTTTTTAATTTTTGAAATAAGCATATCAAAACCATTGAAAAACACTAAAAATAGCGTTGATTTGATGGTTTTTCCAGTAAAACACACCTAAAAGTAGAAACTACTGCACTCCCTAACATTCAAAAAAAGGATGAGGCCCAAGATATAGCATTCTTCATTCATGTAAGTGTTTGTCAAACACCCCTTTCATAATTTCAATATTTTGTATCATGATTTTGTCCTTATATTTGGCTAATCAATGTGTTTATCTCTATTTCTTTTCTATTAATTTAAACATGAACCATATCAAATATAATACTCAGAAAAATACTTAACTCAAATTTTAATATATTTAATATCAAAATTCTAAACTAAAACACAAAGAAAAGATTCTAAATACTAAGTTGTAAAGTTTAGTCAATTAAACAATTAAATGTAAGATAAAAACAATAACATCATTCAAGTGGTTACAAAAAAAACATAGTTAAAAAGTCAATTTTGTTTGTATGCTAACAAATAACCATATTCTCCAAAATATATGAAATTCTTTTTATGTGTTTCTAAATGGTGGATTTCCCATCTCCATTATCTTGAGTTCAATACTAGAAAAATGAAAAAAAAAAAAGGCAACGAAAACACCAATAAAAAATATTTTGTTGTGGTTTACCAATAAAAACTATGACAAAAAAATTTTTATCATTAATTTCAAACAGAAACAGCGATAGAATAAATAATTAATAAAACAATTTCATCAACAATTTCATTAGCATTACTAACGTGTGAAATATGGATTGAAATTTCATTAGTAATTTTAAAAATAATTAAAACTCAATAGTCCTCTGCTCTCCTCATTTCATCATTTTCTTTCAATTCATTACAATAGTCCCCCATCACAAATTCAACCTCCACAAGCCATTTATGTTGACGCAACATCTCTCCAAAAACCTAAGCTTTCCTCTCCTGGTTCTATTTCTTATCAACCTTCACTCCATCAAATAAGCAAACTCCCTCATTTATGATTTAAGTTAATTTATTGAAATTTGTATGTAATATTTGTATATTAAGTGTTTTACTTGTTTTATAATAATAATTTAATTGTATTACTGTATGATTTGTATTTTTAGGGTTTGTTTGGGTTTGAGGAAAATGGATTTAATTTGTTATTTGATGAAATTGAGTTTAATTTTGTAACTTAGGTATGTTAGAATTGAAGAAATGATGGGTAATTTAATGGGTACCAATTATTTTTTTATCAATTTTATGGTTAATTTAGAAATTTGGGGAAAATTGATTGTGTTGAAATGATAATAATTAAATATATTAATTGTGGTTAAATAAGTTTAAATAGAAAAAATGTTGCATGATTAGTTGGGTCCCAATTAATTTTAGTCAATTATGGATTTGTTGAAAATTTAGAAAAAATTAAATTAATATGTAACTAATAGATAACAATTAGGGTATTAATTGATGCATGTTATTTATTCTTAAATCGAGTAAATAGTGGATAGTTAGTTGAGTACCATTTATTTATTTTGTTAATTTTATGGTTTAGTTGAAAATTTATGGAAAATTAAATTTGAGTGGAACTAATAACAATTAGGGGCTAAGCATGTTTAAAACTTATGAAGTGTGTGATAGTTATTGGATTATGAGTTATATTTTTCTAAATTGAGGGAATTGAGTTACTTTGGAATTAAAAAAAATATAATGTGTTATTAAGTTATTAGTTGATTTATGTAGGTTAATTGTGATTCATTTTTAACAAATAATTGAATTTGTGTTTGTCAATATGTTTCAATTTTTGAATTATGTTCATTGTTTCCTAATGTATTTAAGAAGAAACAAGTCTAAGTCAAACAAGAGCGTTCTTGCTTCATCAAGTAGTAGTATCAGTGATTATGTTGTGGATCTAGAGAATAATTATAAAGAAGCACCTAATGTAAATGTTACTGATCAAGGCTCAACCATTAAAGATAACATGTCAGGCATCCCTTATTTGACAGTGCCTATTCTAGGCAAATGGATAATAGAATGGAACGATAACCTCTTTTTGTGGTTGATAATTATTTTAAGTTTTATAACTTCATGAAAATAACTTCCTTAAATTAATTTTCAATATTACCAATATTAAAGCTACACGTTTCATTGCCTATATGATGAAATAGTCATTATTTCAATGGAGCAAGCTTCATGACCATCTTGAATAGATGTGTAACACCCCAAAGTTTTTAAGGAATTTTAATCTTTTTATTTTTCATTTACATGAAATATAGAGACAATTTATTTTTATACGACTATAAGGACTGCCTTAAACTCAAAACCTAACAATATCGTTAATAGATATATTGATACTCAATCTCTAACTATACTTTTTAATTTATTCATAAGAATTTTATTTACAAACATTCATTAGAGAATACTAGAACTTATTCATTATAGGAGAACTAAGTAGTTCGATAATGCTTTATGAGAAGATGTGGTCTCCTAAAGCAATTACCTATAAAATATACAAAATCACGAAACTCATAATGAATATTTATGTCATCAAGGTTATACTATTTATCAATGATGCAAGCTTAACCAATTTCACCATTCTTTTTGCAAATAAATCAATTTATACCAGATTCTAATTTAATACATTTTCATTAACCTTTAATAAGCTTTTATTTCATCATTGTACTCATTTAACTATCATCATCAAATCATAACAACTCTTGTTCACAGCACATTTGATTTATACTATGATTTGTTTACTATGATTTGTTCCCTCAAACACACTTAATTCATATGATTGTATGCATCTTATAACCATTTTCAACCCTTAGTATATTTCATTTGACATCCACATTTGGTTAACACTATTGTTTCATTTCGCAATATATTTCATTTATGTTACTTTTTGTTTCACAAACATGTTTATGCATCTTTGGCTTCTCGAATATCCAATTTATTCTAATCAAATATTCATATTATTCTAACTCATTATACACCATTTTGGCTTCCCATCTATGATTCATTTCAGATACAGATTCATGTTCTCTTAACACATATTTTTCTATTTTTTTTCCTATATATTTTCATTTTATTCATTAGCAATTCTTTCATAAGAATAAATTATACATCATTCATTTATTGTTTCCATTTCAATGAAATTTTGGGAGAATTTATCCTAGATATAGACCTCCCAAAAATCTTCTTCAAGTAACAAAATATAACAAACATTCTACAATCAAATCTCATCAATTCCTGAATTCTTATATCAACTTTTCAATACTCATGGGCAACATCAAGCCTACCCATAATTTTCATATTTCATCAATATATAAACATTTATACCAAATAATTATTAATACAACATATAATCATCACATGCATATAGCTAATATCAAAAATCTTTTTTTTGATTTTGTATCTCAAAAGTTAGTTTCTTATCTTTGGATACTCAAGATTCCATTTATTATTATTTCTTTGATTTTCAAATCCTTAGTCTCTGCATACATGAATCATGAACCAATTTTAATATCAACAAAACTGATATCATTAGTCTCCATACACACTTGAATGTCAATATTAATTACGTTGATATCATTAGCATTCATTCACATGGATGACTAATCAAATTATTTCAATTGATTGCCAGGTCCATTCCTATTCTTACTTTTTTTTCCTTTCTTTATCTTTCTTCAAAGATATCAAACATTTACACGAAAGACAAGCACAATTCACTAATTTAACTTAAAAGTAAATAGGTTAAATAACATAACTATAATCCCATCAACATGATCGACTAAATATCAATTAACTTATCAGTCTTTGATTTTACAGATGATTAATTTATATATTACCTTCTAGATTTACCGTTATGGTCAATACAATTAAATTATTAACTACAGTCATTACGATCATTCACAATATATATATATATATAACCATTGTTGCAATCAATTTAGATTTGCATACGAATGTTCATTGTTGCAGTTGATCACAAGCCGTATATATACATATTAATTACCATCCTCATAAGCATTTTCATATAGTAATATTAGTTGTCAATAACATTCACATAATAATAACATTTCTCCTCCCATAGACAATATTTACATAACAATATTCCTCATGATCATAGACAATATTCTCTTATGATACACAATTGATCAGAATACTGATAATTTATATAACATTCTAGCAATATAAAAAAAATTAAACAATTACAAAGCAAGAGAATGACCTTTACCTTGAGTTTTTGTTGTACAAGATCTGGAGAAGTCAGGTCCCATTATGACCTCATCTCTTACAACTCTCCAAACAATAACAATTAACACTAACATCACTAATGTAAATTCAATCATAGAAATTTCCATACATCTCAAAATCCCAATTAATATCCTTACATTACAATCATCAATTTATATTACAATCCTTAAGATAATTCATGCCATCAATTTAAACCCTCACTCAAGAGTTTTACACTTCCATATCCTAAATTCTATGTTTAATACTTCACAAATCAACAATTAATATTTATCTTATCCATTTAGTGTTTTGACATAGAAATTCCTATTGTTTCCACAATTTTAATCAAATAACTCACACATATTTATTTATATCATCTCATTTCTTTATTATGAAACTTAAGGTCTGAATGTTTTGTTATTCATTTTTGTAATTTAATATCCACACGTTATGTTTATATTGAAATTTCTTAACTTTTTGTCAACGCATTTCAATGTCCAAATGAATTATTATTTTTTTGTCAACGAACTTCAATGTCCAAATGATTTAATTTTTTATTAACAAATTTCAATGTTCAAGTGACTTAATTTTTCATCAATGAATTTCAATGTTTGACATTTTATCAACCACACAGTGGCATTGAATTTAAACTATCTTATACGTGGCATCTTAATATAATTCTCAATACAATGATCAAACAATCAATATCAACTTACCCAAATTTCCCTAAAATTGACTAAATTAACATTTTGACCATTCTTTATAAAATTCATCATTTTGTCATGCTCTCTCAATTTGTTTTTCAAACATATTACTATCAGTATCAAAAACACAACACACAATCTAGTTTCACAATTTTTCATACTATAATACACTTTTCAACTTCAGCGTTTGGTAATCATTCTTTTACATAGAATTTAATTAACAATACTAATAACTTCTCAACACACTAAGCATGACTCAAACACAACACAAATAATTATCAAGTACTCTCATCATCATTAAGACATCAAAAACAACATAATATAACAAATTGCCAACTCCCCCTAAAATTCCCTATAATGGCCGATCCTAACATCGTTGGCCGCTCATGGATTTTTATCAATTTTTCTCTCAATTCTACTTTGTCTAACATGTATTTCATGTCCCTTTAATAATTTTACAACTAAACACCCTTTTCCTCAAACACACATGATACATATAATTCACATATTCAACCAAACCTCTTTCTTAAACACAAACTCATATCAAACACTTATCCCATATAATGTTTCTCGCACACACATCAAGTTAACATACAATTTCATAAGATTTCACCTAATTTTTCCGTTCTCATACTTCCCAATATATATTTCTTGAAGTTTTAATTACATGTTTATTAGTAAGACTTTTAACAAATTATTTAATTTGCAAAAATAATAAATTGAGCAAGAACCGACTCCAATGATTAATAAATTGGCATTCAGCGAAAACACTTCTACCTATCCTCCTTATAATGCTTAAATATGATTAGATGTAATTCAAGTAATAGACCTGGTAGAAATCAGAATTATAACTTCCTATGATATTGGTATAAGAACTAGGGATGGACGTACAATTTAAATTTTAGGCACACCACGTTGACAAGGACGGGATGGTGTAGAAAAACTTATTACATAATGATGCAATTCAGGAGGCAGAGGAAGAGGAAGCTTAAACCGCAAGTCTACCAGACATAGAAGACTTGCCGAATAAAGAAAACCTGATTATGTTATAAACTTATTAGCTGTAGAGTTTATCCTAGTTAGCTGTAATGTTAGTTCCTAGAAAAAATAGGATTAGATTAAGTTTACGTATTGAATTATAATCCTTAGAGAGTATTTAAAAAGGGTAGAACAGAACAAAGAGGACATCGTTGTTTTTCTTTTGAAATCATTCATTCTATATAATAGAATTCAGAGTGATTCCCTTTACAGAGAGATTCTGTACTGTTACTTATTTTCTGTTAAGTTCAATGAGAGGTTGAACCAGGTGGCCTTTACATCAATTTGGTATCAGAGTTGTTCATGACCGTAACCCGAAGTGGTCAATCATATACCATGTCGGACAACCATGCTATCAGCAACCCCCCACGTGAGCATGCAGAATTTCAGCAACAAAGCTATCAGCAACAACTCACCCAAATCACCCATATGCTAGAACAACTTTCTAATCGCATGGATGTCATGGATGAACGACGGGCACGAGAAGGAGTAAGATCTCCCAATAGGAGGGGGCGTGGCCACCCCGTGAAGATCCACTGGAAGGTGATCAGAGGATTGAAAGGGAGAACTTGGAAGCTGAAATTTTTAGGGATCTTGAACCCCGTCACCTTCGTGTTCAACAACACAAGGAGGAATTCCCACGTATCCGTGACAGGCAGATAATGGACAACCAACCCATTGACGAACTCACCAAGAGAATGAAAATAGATGTACCTGACTTCCATGGCAAATTAGACCCGCATGCTTTTGAAGATTGGCTGACAGTCATTGAGGATTATTTCGACTGGTTTGCCGTCTCTAAAAACCGCAAAACCCGATATGTCAGGTTGAAGCTGAAGGGACATGCACGAGCCTGGTGGGGAAGCGTGGAAGAACAACTAAGGCGTAGCCAGCGCCCTGCAGTTTCAGACTGGGAAGAGATGAAAGAACGACTCAAAGAAAAATACTTGCCCATTGATTATGAACAGATGATGTTTGAAGAAATGCTGCAACTGAGGCAGGGCTCCTTAACAATAGACCAATACACAGACCGTTTGCATGAATTAACTATCCGCAGTCGAATTGTGGAGACGGACCAACAAACACTAGCGCGATATCGCAATGGATTATGTGGTGAGCTATACAAGGAGATGTTGGTCGCACGACTAATCAATGTGAATGAGGCATACCAGCTGGCATTACATATGGAGAGGCAGCTGCAGAACATGAGTGGGAAGAAATCTATGCCAATGGACTTAAGAACAGGGCGCACACCAAACTCTCCCATACATAAACCACAAACACCAGCAGATAAACCAAGAAGCTCATGGTTAGGAGAACAAACAGAAAGAACAAACAGCCACAGTGTTATAAAAGCTACAACTGACGGCCCACAGTGTTATAAATGCAAGGGGTTCGGACACTATGCCGTAGTGTGTCCCACAAGAGATAAGAAATTGGCTTTTATATTCGAAAGAGAATTAACACTAATGGATGAAGCAGAGGAGGAAGAAGCAACAGAGTTTACACAAGAGGAAAAGGAGGAACAATTGGGTGCCTCGGAGCTGCCAAGCTGTGTTATTCGTCGAGTATTAACTGGAAATAAAAAAGAACCCCATACAAATCAGGAGTGGCTGCGAACCAATATATTCCATACCCGGTTAGAACATGGGGACAGAGCACTGAACGTAATCATCGATAATGGTAGCGGCATGAATGTCATCTCCTTATCGAATAAGTTGGGTCAATGAAAACAACTTAGTTTCAGTGAAGCATCAATGTCTAGTACAATTCTCGTTGGGACAGGAGTATGTGGATGAAGCATGGTGCGACATCATCCCTATGACTATTTGTCATATGTTATTAGGACGACCATGGCTTTACGACCGAAAAGTCTCCTATAATGGTTACACCAATACCTACTCCTTTCAATATAAAAGCAAGAAGTTGGTGTTGTTACCACTACCACTTTCAGACTTTGAGACAGCCAACACAAAAATTCCAGTACTGAACCTGCACCAGTTTTCCCAAGCCATAACTAGAGAGCACATGTTGTTATTTGTAGTAAGACAAGAAGTTAAACAAAATGATGGCAAAGTCTCTAAAAAGCTGACAGCAATAATAGAGAAATTTTAAGATATCATGCCTGATGAAATGCCACACCAGCTGCCACCTATGCGGGACGTTCAACATGCTGTTGATTTCATTCCAGGATCATCCTTACCCAATCTGCCCCATTACAGGATGAGTCCTGCAGAGAATGAGGAACTTAATCAACAAGTTCAACAACTACTGGATAGGGGATTCATCCGGGAGAGCCTTAGCCCCTGCGCCGTCCCAGTACTACTCACACCAAATAAAGATGGGAGTTGGAGGATGTGTGTAGACAGTCGAGCAATCAACAAAATAACAGTAAAATATCGATTCCCAATTCCGCAACTTGGCTACATGTTAGATTTATTAAATGGCGCCTCGGTGTTTACAAAAATTGATCTTCGCAGTGGATATCATCAAATTCGTATCCGCCAGGGTGACGAATGGAAGACGGCCTTCAAAACCAAGGACGGCCTGTTCGAATGGCTAGTCATGCCCTTCGGATTAACCAACGCACCGAGTACCTTCATGCGCGCTATGATGCAAATTCTCAAACCTTTATTGGGTAAATGTGTTGTTGTGTATTTTGACGACATCTTAATCTTCAGTAACTGTTTACAGGATCACCTAGCTCACATTGAACAGGTCCTAGCTACCTTGAAAGCAGAACAACTCTATATTAATCACACCGGGTGCTCATTCCTGAAGAAAAAAGTCTATTTCTTAGGCTTCATCATCTCTGATAAAGGTATTGGAGTTGACCCCGCCAAGGTGCAAGCCATTCAAAACTGGCCAACACTTTGCACCGTATCTGAGGTCCGCAGCTTGCATGGTCTCGCAACATTTTACTGGAGGTTTATTCGACATTTTAGCACTATCATGGCCCTAATAACTGAATGTCTAAAAGGCAGAAGCTTTACCTGGACAGCGGCAGCCAACAAAGCTTTTGTGGAGGTCAAGGAGAAACTAGGACAGGCACCGGTTTTGAAGCTACCAGACTTCACAAAAATCTTTGAAGTAGCATGTGATGCTTCACATGTAGGAATTGGAGGTGTACTAAGTCAGGAAGGGCACCCTATTGCCTTTTTCAGCGAGAAGCTCAATGATACCCGGCGAAGGTATTCAACATACGACATGGAATTTTATGCATTAATTCAAACCATTAAACACTGGCGCCCCTACTTAATCCATAGAGAATTCATCCTCTATACGGATCATGATTCTTTGAAACACCTGAACTCTCAAAGCAAGCTCAATGCTAGGCATTCACACTGGATGAATTACTTACAACCATTTGATTTTGTTATTAGGCACAAGTCTGGGACAGAGAATAAGGTGGCTGATGCATTAAACCGACGACCACACTTGCTACATATTTTCTCAGCCCACGCTACTAATCTTGCAGCAGTAACAGACCAGTACCCTGCTGATGAAGACTTTGGCACAACATGGGAGAAATTACAGTCTAAGATTACCGTAGATGGGGGTAACTACTCTGTAAGGGATGGGTATCTATTTTATAGCACCAGGATGTGCATTCCAAAGGGGTCCCTCAGAGAGTTTATCATCACAGAACTCCACGATGGAGGCTTAGCTGGGCATTTTGGCCATGAAAAAACTTATGCTATAACCGCCGACCGGTTCTACTGGCCTCGAATGCGTAAGGATGTGCATAAAGTGGTAGATCAGTGTAGGATCTGTCAACTAAACAAAGGAACTAAACAACAAGCCGGACTCTACACACCCCTTCCAGCTCCTGATCAACCATGGCAACACATTAGCATGGATTTCGTGCTAGGACTACCCAGGACTGCTCGACAACATGATTCCATCATGGTAGTAGTTGATCGATTCTCAAAAATGGCTCATTTTATCCCCTGCAATAAAACCTTTGACGCCTCTAAAGTAGCTATGGTGTTTCTGCAAGAAGTAGTCCGATTACATGGGGTACCACTCTCTATTGTATCTGACAGGGACATCGAATTTGTTAGTTATTTTTGAAAGACCTTATGGACAAAATTAGGGACAAAATTAATGTTTTCTAGTGCATTCCACCCCCAAACCGACGGTCAGACAGAGGTTATCAATCGAAGCCTGGGCAATTTACTACGCTGTCTCATCGTTGATCATACCACCAGTTGGGACATTATACTGCCACAAGCAGAGTTTGCAATCAACAATTCTGTGAATAGGTCTACAGGGCACACACCTTTCGAAGTAGTATATGGCAAGCGTCCTTATACTCCTCTAGACCTCCAGCCACTACCATCACCTCCTAGACCAAGTGCAGCTGGCCTTGATTTTTCAGAATATATGAGAGATGTCCACGCCGAGGTAAAGAGACGTTTATCCCTTAGCACAGAATCATATGCAGCCTCTGCTAATGCTAGACGCAAGGATAGACAGTTTAACAATGGTGATATGGTCCTTGTCCGTCTAAAGCCAGAACGTTTTTCTTCCGGAAGTTTCACCAAGTTACATGCACGACGTGCTGGTCCCTTTCAAGTTATTAGAAAGTTGGGTAGCAATGCCTATGTTATAGACCTCCCTTCTGACTTTGGTATTTCACCAATTTTTAATATTGAGGACATTACAGCATTCAAAGGGGATACGATTGATGTGGTCGGAAACTCACAGACAGAGGACATGCCAGCCTCCATTCCAAAAATTCCAGCAGCCCCCGCCCTTAAAGATGAGATTGCCGCCATCATTGATCACCAATTCGTCTCCACACGTCGTGGGGGATACTACAAATTCCTAGTCCACTGGAAGCACAGATCCACCTCTGATTCAACTTGGATCATAGGCACGGCACTCCAGCAACTACATCCTGAATTGTTTACCGCATATATTAATCATAACTTGCCAGAGTCAAGTTCTTCAAGAGAGCCAGCAAATGATGCAATTCAGGAGGCAGAGGAAGAGGAAGCTTAAACCGCAAGTCTACCAGACATATAAGACTTGCCGAATAAGGAAAACCTGATTATGTTATAAACTTATTAGCTGTAGAGTTTATCCTAGTTAGCTATAATGTTAGTTCCTAGACAAAATAGGATTAGATTAAGTTTACGTATTGAATTATAATCCTTAGAGAGTATTTAAAAAGGGGAGAACAGAACAAAGAGGACATTGTTGTTTTTCTTTTGAAACTATTCATTCTATATAATAGAATTTGGAATGATTCCCTTTACAGAGAGATTCTGTACTGTTACTTATTTTCTATTAAGTTCAACGAGAGGTTGAACTAGGTGGCCTTTGCATCACATAACCAATCACAATTTGAATCATTTTCTTATTACTCAAACTCATTTATATTGCAGCTATCAAATCAAAAAATACATATTCAACCCAAATATTAAATATTTATAGGATAATTTATTAATAGTAAAATTTTACAATAATGACGAACAAAAAACAAGAAAAGGATTCCATATATATTTAATTTTTAATTGTTCTTGATTTGTAAAAAATATATTACTAATTCTGCAGCAGCTGGCACAGAGCAGCAACTCTGCATCTCTAGGCAGATTGCTTTACCACAGAAACAATGACCGTCATCTTATAACCATTTCGAAACCAGTAGTCCAACCAATGTTGACAGAACAGCCCAAACATGAACTGTTAGGTTCATCAAACACAAGCAGACATCTGTGCGCTATAAAACCAAAAGCTAAGACACATTCCATGACCACCTTTATATCTTGAAAGGTTGAGTATATTTATTGCCAATACGACTTGTAGTTTTCAAGAAAAGAAAATTTAACAATCTGTGGACAGAGGATACTGGCAATATCTGGAGTTTTTCATGCAGAGGAAGAACCTCTCATAGGCTGAGGCCATTTTAGTCGCAGTGAACATGGAGAGAGCGTACTCCTTGCAGGCCATGCCTTTGTTCCGCCATACTTTAGGTCCATCTCTTATTGTCAACTCCAAGGCCTCAACAAAGGATTTCACATTGGGCGAAAATGTGTATCCGAATTCTTCCTTCACCACCACTGTTCCAATTATGCTTGGATAATTGGGGGTCAAAACTGGCTTCCCACAATGCATTGCTTCGATTAGTGTAAGATCAAGCCCTTGAGGTCTTAATGTGGGATTGACAAACACATCAATCGCGTTGTAGAATTCAGACAGTTGAGAGGAATCCATGGCACCTAAGATCTTGACATTAGGGCCTAACTCAGCATACCTTTTCCCCCATGGGCCTGATCCTGCCACAAGAAGAAACACACCAGGATGGCGTTTGATGATCAATGAGAAGGCCTCGTGCAATAGTGGATGCCCTTTGTCCCTAACCAGCCGCCCCGCAACTCCCATCACAAGGCTCCCATTGTCAGAGACGCCGTGTTTTCTTCTAAACATTGCACCAGCATCTGGGTCGTGCACAAATTTGGTATTGTCCACCCCATTTAGTATGACATGAACATTTCTGAAGGGCAGCTGGTAAACGCTGACTAATACCTCACCAGCACTATGGCTTATACAGACATGTTGTTTGTAGCTTGAGAAGAATCTGATCTCGTCAATAAGCCGTGGCATTGCTTCTTGAAGCTCTGTCATGAGGCCCGGCAAAGCCCCATCTGGATTTGTAAATAGCTCTTCAAATAATTTTGAGTGCATGATTTCGTACCAAATCCCATGCCATGTTACAGCCACATTAGGCACCAGTTTAGCCCTCCAATGTGGCAAGGAAACACTCTCAGTATGCACGTAATCAAATTCCCCATTTGCATTTATTTTGTTGAATATCTCAAATGCCAGAGAGCAATTGACTGAACCATGATCATTGGCAGCGAAGTAAACATGAAGATTACCTTCGTGTATATCAAGGTGAGGCTTCCTATCTGATGGAGCAGTAAAAACATGAATTTCATGACCCCTGGCAGCAAGAGCATGGTATAGAGTGGAAGCATGGCGTTCCATACCACCAGGGCCGGCACCAATTGGCCATGTCTTTGAGAAAACTGCAAGTTTGAGCTTCTCAAAAGTCGGTCCAAAGCGAAGCTTGTTCCAAGCAAATTTAACATCTCTGAGGTCGCCATTAAATGAGTCTTTCTCTGCCAAAACTGATGGTTCTTGTAAGTATCTAAGCATAGAAATGCAAAGAAAACACGAGCTAAAGAGAAAGGCTAAAGTGAGAATGGTTGAATATCTAACAAAAAAGAGATTGGAAGATGAAGAGCTCTTGCAAGCTTGGTATTTCAACCCCATTTCCGGAAGAAGTCTCAAAGGATACTTGATTTTTATTTTATTTTTACGAGAAAGTATTAAAATGAAAGCTTTGTATTTATAAAGTACCAAGGCTCGAATATAGGGGTCGTGTACCTGATATTTAATGCTTGCCACCATTGATACCGGATCTCCTCGAGCTTGTGCAATTTTATGTAGCTGCACATGGCCTCCTAGAGATTTTGTCAACTCTCCGCCGCCACGAAAATTTTTAGCGCTCAAAGTCTCTTTTTCTCAGGGAAATTGTGGCTACTACGTTTACACGAGCTTGGTGTTGATTAGTTTGAGATCATAAATGGCATAAACATAATATCTTCTCTCATATTTGAATACAATTGGATCTAAATGAAACAGGCTAAATATTTAAAACAATAGAAAAAAAAAATATGTTGCATATATACAATATCATAGTATCCACCAAGAAATACGTACAGAAGAATTTTCAGGCCATTTTTTATTTAAAACAATATTTCCTTTTCGTCTAGCTCTCAAAAACAGGCCAATCAGTAACAAAAAAAAAAGAAAAAAAAATATTGTTGCATTTTTGTTTTCAACTGTAATAAAAAATACAAAAAGTTTTGTTTTCAAAATTAATATGTTGCCCATAATTTTATTTTATTTTTTTAATGTTTGAGAGTACTATTGATATTCTGAGTAAGAGGGAGGATTTAATTTGTACATACAAATAACTATCTCATCGTTATTGGAATTGAATTTGATGATGGCTTGCCTGGTTCTGCGTTTTCATTTCTCATATGTGATTTTTCATTTTAATATTGAAAAATCACATAACGTATGAGAAATCTGAGGTATTGTAAATGAAACTTATGAGCATTGAATTTTTTTTATTGTTTTTTTTTTTTTTTTTTGAAGTTGAAGGGCTTTCTTTGGTTTGAGAAATCGGTAGAATATATTGAAGGAATATATAGGAAGCAATAATTATTATTGTTATTATTAACCTCTACCAGAAGGAGGACTT
>Ga0325414_1002768_pt1 | contig 17969 bp, 18 predicted proteins | sample PopdelMetagenome_8_FD_206183 | JGI IMG/M metagenome (GOLD analysis project Ga0325414, IMG submission 206183) | Populus deltoides microbial communities from Bellville, Georgia, United States - Leaf-PdKOR-R3 | ecosystem: Host-associated > Plants > Phyllosphere > Phylloplane/Leaf | place: USA... | reverse complement strand
AAAATTTTGAGGGAGATCCAACGGACGGATCAAAAGTTATGGCTCTTTCGAACGGGTACTCTGATCGCGGGCGACGATTCCTCCGCTTCACCGAGTAGCGATTCCACATCTACTCCTGGGAAAACATCGTCCGGAAACTCGTGTAAAATTTTGAGGGAGATCCAACGGTCGGATCAAAAGTTATGGCCCTTTCGAAAGGGTACTCTCATCGCGGGCGATGATTCCTCCGCATCCCCGAGTAGCGATTCCACATCTACTAGTAGGAAAACGGGGTCCGGAAAATCCTGTAAAATTTTGTGGGAGATCCAATGGTCGGATCGAAAGTTATGGCCCTTTCGAACGGGGACTCTGGTCGCGGCCGAAGATACCTCCGCATCACCGAGTAGCGATTCCACATCTACTCCTAGGAAAATGGCGTCCGGAAACTCCTGTAAAATTTGAAGGGAGATCCAACGGACGGATCAAAAGTTATGGCTCTTTCGAACGGGTACTCTCGTCGCGGGCGACGATTCCTCCGCATCACCGAGTAGCGATTCCACATCTAATCCTAGAAAAACGACGTGCGGAAACCCCTGTAAAATTTGGAGGGAGATCCAACGGACGGATCAAAAGTTATGGCTCTTTCGAACGGGTACTCTCGTCGCGGGCGACGATTCCTCCGCATCACCGAGTAGTGATTCCACATCTAATCCTAGAAAAACGACGTGCGGAAACCCCTGTAAAATTTGGAGGGAGATCCAACGGACGAATCAAAAGTTATGGCGCTTTCGAACGGGTACTCTGGTCGCGGGCGACGATTCCTCCGCATCACCGAGTAGCGATTCCACATCTACTCGTAGAAAAACGGCGTTCGGAAACCCCTGTAAAATTTGGAGGGAGATCCAACGGACGGATCAAAAGTTATGGCTCTTTCGAACGGGTACTCTGATCGCGGGCGACGATTCCTCCGCTTCACCGTGTAGCGATTCCACATCTAATCCTAGGAAAATGGCGTCAGGAAACTCCTGTAAAATTTTGAGGTAGATCCAACGGTCGGATCGAAAGTTACGGCCCTTTCGAACCCGTACTCCGGTCTCGAGCGACGATACCTCCGCATCACCGAGTAGCGATTCCACATCTACTCCTAGGAAAACGGCGTCCGGAAACTCCTGTAAAATTTTGAGGGAGATCCAACGGTCGGATCAAAAGTTATGGCTCTTTCGAACGGGTACTCTGGTCGCGGGCGACGATTCCTCCGCATAATCGAGTAGCGATTCCACATCTACTCCAAGGAAAACGGTGTCCGGAAACTCCTGTAAAATTTTCATGGAGATCCAACGGTCGGATCAAAAGTTATGGCCCTTTCGAACAGGTACTCTGGTCGCGGGCGACGATAGCTCCGCATCACCGAGTAGCGATTCCACATCTACTCCTAGAAAAAGGACGTCCGCAAACTCCTGTAAAATTTTGAGGGAGATCGAACGATCGGATCAAAAGTTATGGCTCTTTCGAACGGGTACTCTGGTCGCGGGCGACGATTCCTCCGCATCACCGAGTAGCGATTCCACATCTACTCCTAGAAAAACAGCGTCCGGAAACTCCTGTAAAATTTTGAGGTAGATCCAACGATCGGATCGAAAGTTAGGGCCCTTTCGAACCCGTACTGCGGTCTCGAGCGACGATACCTCCGCATCATCGAGTAGCGATTATACATCTACTCCTAGGAAAATGGGGTCCGGAAACTCCTGTAAAATTTTGAGGGAAATCCAACGGTCGGATCAAAAGTTATGGCCTTTTCGAACGGGTACACTGGTCGCGGCCGAAGATACCTCCGCATCACCGAGTAGCGATTCCACATCTACTCCTAGGAAAACGGCGTCCGGAAACTCCTGTAAAATTTTGAGGGAGATCCAACGGTCGGATCAAAAGTTATGGCCTTTTCGGACGGGTACACTGGTCGCGGCCGAAGATACCTCCGCATCAACGAGTAGCGATTCCACATCTACTCCTAGAAAAACGACGTCCGCAAACTCCTGTAACATTTTGAGGGAGATCCAACGATCGGATCAAAAGTTATGGCCCTTACGAATGGGTACTCTGGTCGCCGGCGACGATTCCTCCGCATCACCGAGTAGCGATTCCACATCTACTCCTAGAAAAACAGCGTCCGGAAACTCCTGTAAAATTTTGAGGTAGATCCAACGATCGGATCGAAAGTTAGGGCCCTTTCGAACCCGTACTGCGGTCTCGAGCGACGATACCTCCGCATCATCGAGTAGCGATTATACATCTACTCCTAGGAAAATGGGGTCCGGAAACTCCTGTAAAATTTTGAGGGAAATCCAACGGTCGGATCAAAAGTTATGGCCTTTTCGAACGGGTACACTGGTCGCGGCCGAAGATACCTCCGCATTACCGAGTAGCGATTCCACATCTACTCCTAGGAAAACGGCGTTCGGAAACCCCTGTAAAATTTGGAGGGAGATCCAACGGACGGATCAAAAGTTATGGCTCTTTCGAACGGGTACTCTGGCCGCGGGCGACGATTCCTCCGCATCACCGAGTAGCGATTCCACATCTACTCCTAGAAAAACCGCGTCCGGAAACTCCTGTAAAATTTTGAGAGAGATCCAACGGTCGAATCCAAAGTTATGGCCCTTTCGAACCTGTACTCCGTTCTCCAGCAACGATACCTCCGCATCATCGAGTAGCGATTCCACATCTACTCCTAGGAAAACGGGGTCCGGAAACTCCTGTAAAATTTTGAGGGAGATCCAACGGTCGGATCAAAAGTTATGGCCTTTTCGAACGGGTACACTGGTCGCGGCCGAAGATACCTCCGCATCACCGAGTAGCGATTCCACATCTACTCCTAGAAAAACGACGTCCGCAAACTCTTGTAACATTTTGAGGGAGATCCAACGATCGGATCAAAAGTTATGGCCCTTTCGAACGGGTACTCTGGTCGCGGGCGACGATTCCTCCGCATCATCGAGTAGCGATTCCACATCTACTCCTAGAAAAACGTCGTCCCGAAACTCCTGTAAAATTTTGAGGTAGATCCAACGATCGGATCGAAAGTTAAGGCCCTTTCGAACCCGTACTGCGGTCTCGAGCGACGATACCTACGCATCATCGAGTAGCGATTCTACATCTACTCCTAGGAAAAGGGGGTCCGGAAACCCCTGTAAAATTTGGAGGGAGATCCAACGGTCGGATCGAAAGTTATGGCCCTTTCGAACCTGTACTCCGGTCTCGAGCGACGATACCTCCGCATCATCGAGTAGCGATTCCACATGTACTCCTAGGAAAACGGGGTCCGGAAACTCCTGTAAAATTTTCATGGAGATCCAACGGTCGGATCAAAAGTTATGGCCCTTTCGAGTAGGTACTCTGGTCGCGGGCTACGATACCTCCGCATCAACGAGTAGCATTTCCACATCTACTCCTAGAAAAACGACGTCCGCAAACTCCTATAACATTTTGAGGGAGATCCAACGATCGGAACAAAAGTTATGGCCCTTTCGAACGGGTACTCTGGTCGCGGGCGACGATTCCTCCGCATCACCGAGTAGCGATTCCACATCTACTCCTAGAAAAACGACGTCCGGAAACTCCTGTAAAATTTTGAGGCAGATCCAACGATCGGATCCAAAGTTATGGCCCTTTCGAACCTGTACTTCGTTCTCCAGCAACGATACCTCCGCATCATCGAGTAGCGATTCTACATCTACTCCTAGGAAAATGGGGTCCGAAAACCCCTGTAAAATTTGGAGGGAGATCCAACGGTCGGATCGAAAGTTATGGCCTTTTCGAACGGGTACACTGGTCGCGGCCGAAGATACCTCCGCATCACCGAGTAGCGATTCCACATCTACTCCTAGGAAAACGGCGTTCGGAAACCCCTGTAAAATTTGGAGGCAGATCCAACGGACGGATCAAAAGTTATGGCTCTTTCGAAAGGGTACTTTGGCCGCGGGCGACGATTCCTCCGCATCACCGAGTAGCGATTCCACATCTACTCCTAGGAAAACGGCGTCCGGAAACTCCTGTAAAATTTGGAGGGAGATCCAACGGTCGGATCCAAAGTTATGGCCCTTTCGAACCCGTACTCCGGTCTCGAGCGACGATACCTCCGCATCACCGAGTAGCGATTCCACATCTACTCCTAGAAAAACAGCGTCCGGAAACTCCTGTAAAATTTTGAGAGAGATCCAACGGTCGGATCCAAAGTTATGGCCCTTTCGAACCTGTACTCCGTTCTCCAGCAACGATACCACCGCATCATCGAGTAGCGATTCCACATCTACTCCTAGGAAAACGGGGTCCAGAAACTCCTGTAAAATTTTGAGGGAGATCCAACGGTCGGATCAAAAGTTATGGCCCTTTCGAACAGGTACTCTGGTCGCGGGCGACGATACCTCCGCATCAACGAGTAGCGATTCCACATCTACTCCTAGAAAAACGACGTCCGCAAACTCCTGTAACATTTTGAGGGAGATCCAACGATCGGATCAAAAATTATGGCCCTTACGAATGGGTACTCTGGTCGCCGACGACGATTCCTCCGCATCACCGAGTAGCGATTCCACATCTACTCCTAGAAAAATGGCGTCCGGAAACTCCTGTAAAATTTTGAGGTAGATCCAACAATCGGATCGAAAGTTAAGGCCCTTTCGAACCCGTACTGCGGTCTCGAGCGACGATACGTCCGCATCATCGAGTAGCGATTCTACATCTACTCCTAGGAAAATGGGGTCCGGAAACCCCTGTAAAATTTGGAGGGAGATCCAACGGTCGGATCGAAAGTTATGGCCCTTTCGAACCCGTACTCCGGTCTCGAGCGACGATACCTCCGCATCATCGAGTAGCGATTCCACATCTACTCCTAGGAAAACGGGGTCCGGAAACTCCTGTAAAATTTTCATGGACATCCAACGGTCGGATCAAAAGTTATGGCCTTTCGAACAGGTACTCTGGTCGCGGGCGACGATACCTCCGCATCAACGAGTAGCGATTCCACATCTACTCCTAGAAAAACGACGTCCGCAAACTCCTGTAACATTTTGAGGGAGATCCAACGATCGGATCAAAAGTTATGGCCCTTTCGAACGGGTACTCTGGTCGCGGGCGACGATTCCTCCGCATCACCGAGTAGCGATTCCACATCTACTCCTAGAAAAACGACGTCCGGAAACTCCTGTAAAATTTTGAGGTAGATCCAACGATCGGATCGAAAGTTAAGGCCCTTTCGAACCCGTACTGCGGTCTCGAGCGACGATACCTCCGCATCATCGAGTAGCGATTCTATATCTACTCCTAGGAAAATGGGGTCCGGAAACCCCTGTAAAATTTGGAGGGAGATCCAACGATCGGATCAAAAGTTATGGCCTTTTCGAACGGGTACACTGGTCGCGGCCGAAGATACCTCCGCATCACCAAGTAGCGATTCCACATCTACTCCTAGGAAAACGGCGTTCGGAAACCCCTGTAAAATTTGGAGGGAGATCCAACGGACGGATCAAAAGTTATGGCTCTTTCGAACGGGTACTCTGGCCGCGGGCGACGATTCCTCCGCATCACCGAGTAGCGATTCCACATCTACTCCTAGGAAAACGGCGTCCGGAAACTCCTGTAAAATTTGGAGGGAGATCCAACGGTCGGATCGAAAGTTATGGCCCTTTCGAACCTGTACTCCGGTCTCGAGCGACGATACCTCCGAATCACCGAGTAGCGATTCCTCATATACTCCTAGGACAATGGGGTCCGGAAACTCCTGTAAAATTTTGAGGGAGATCCAACGGTCGGATCTAAAGTTATGGCCCTTTCGAACCCGTACTCCGGTCTCGAGCGACGATACCTCCGCATCACCGAGTAGGGATTCCACATCTACTCCTAGAAAAACAGCGTCCGGAAATTCCTGTAAAATTTTGAGCGAGATCCAACTGTCGGATCCAAAGTTATGGCCCTTTCGAACCTGTACTCCGTTCTCCAGCAACGATACCTCCGCATCATCGAGTAGCGATTCCACATCTACTCCTAGGAAAACGGTGTCCGGAAACTCCTGTAAAATTTTGAGGGAGATCCAACGGTCGGATCAAAAGTTATGGCCCTTTCGAACGGGTACTCTGGACGCGGGCGACGATACCTCCGCATCAACGAGTAGCGATTCCACATCAACTCCTAGAAAAACGACGTCCGCAAACTCCTGTAACATTTTGAGGGAGATCCAACGATCGGATCAAAAGTTATGGCCCTTACGAACGGGTACTCTGGTCGCGGGCGACGATTCCTCCGCATCACCGAGTAGCGATTCCACATCTACTCCTAGAAAAACGGCGTCCGGAAACTCCTGTAAAATTTTGAGGTAGATTCAACAATCGGATCGAAAGTTAAGGCCCTTTCGAACCCGTACTGCGGTTTCGAGCGACGATACGTCCGCATCATCGAGTAGCGATTTTACATCTACTCCTAGGAAAATGGGGTCCGGAAACCCCTGTAAAATTTGGAGGGAGATCCAACGGTCGGATCGAAAGTTATGGCCCTTTCGAACCCGTACTCCGGTCTCGAGCGACGATACCTCCGCATCATCGAGTAGCGATTCCACATCTACTCCTAGGAAAACGGGGTCCGGAAACTCCTGTAAAATTTTCATGGAGATCCAACGGTCGGATCAAAAGTTATGGCCCTTTCGAACCGGTACTCTGGTCGCGGGCGACGATACCTCCGCATCAACGAGTAGCGATTCCACATCTACTCCTAGAAAAACGACGTCCGCAAACTCCTGTAACATTTTGAGGGAGATCCAACGGTCGGATCAAAAGTTATGGCCCTTTCGAACGGGTACTCTGGACGCGGGCGACGATACCTCCGCATCAACGAGTAGCGATTCCACATCAACTCCTAGAAAAACGACGTCCGCAAACTCCTGTAACATTTTGAGGGAGATCCAACGATCGGATCAAAAGTTATGGCCCTTACGAATCCAACGGTCGGATCAAAAGTTATGGCCCTTTCGAACCGGTACTCTGGTCGCGGGCGACGATACCTCCGCATCAACGAGTAGCGATTCCACATCTACTCCTAGAAAAACGACGTCCGCAAACTCCTGTAACATTTTGAGGGAGATCCAACGGTCGGATCAAAAGTTATGGCCCTTTCGAACGGGTACTCTGGACGCGGGCGACGATACCTCCGCATCAACGAGTAGCGATTCCACATCAACTCCTAGAAAAACGACGTCCGCAAACTCCTGTAACATTTTGAGGGAGATCCAACGGTCGGATCAAAAGTTATGGCCCTGTCGAACGGGTACTCTAGTCGCGGGCGACGATACCTCCGCATCAACGAGTAGCGATTCCACATCAACTCCTAGAAAAACGACGTCCGCAAACTCCTGTAACATTTTGATGGAGATCCAACGATCGGATCAAAAGTTATAGCCCTTACGAACGGGTACTCTGGTCGCCGGCGACGATTCCTCCGCATCACCGAGTAGCGATTCCACATCTACTCCTAGAAAAACGGCGTCCGGAAACTCCTGTAAAATTTTGAGGTAGATCCAACGATCGGATCGAAAGTTAAGGCCCTTTCGAACCCGTACTGCAGTCTCGAGCGACGATACCTCCGCATCATCGAGTAGCGATTCTACATCTACTCCTAGGAAAATGGGGTCCGGAAACCCCTGTAAAATTTGGAGGGAGATCCAACGGTCGGATCGAAAGTTATGGCCCTTTCGAACCCGTACTCCGGTCTCGATCGACGATACCTCCGCATCATCGAGTAGCGATTCCACATCTACTCCTAGGAAAACGGGGTCCGGAAACTCCTGTAAAATTTTCATGGAGATCCAACGGTCGGATCAAAAGTTATGGCCCTTTCGAACAGGTACTCTGGTCGCGGGCGACGATTCCTCCGTATCACCGAGTAGCGATTCCACATCTACTCCTAGAAAAACGGCGTCCGGAGACTCCTGTAAAATTTTGAGGTAGATCCAACGATCGAATCGAAAGTTAAGGCCCTTTCGAACCCGTACTGCGGTCTCGAGCGACGATACCTCCGCATCATCGAGTAGAGATTCTACATCTACTCCTAGGAAAATGGGGTCTGGAAACTCCTGTAAAATTTTGAGGGAGATCCAACAGTCGGATCAAAAGTTATGGCCTTTTCGAACGGTTACACTGGTCGCGGCCGAAGATACCTCTGCATCACCGAGTAGCGACTCCACATCTACTCCTAGGAAAACGGCGTTCGGAAACCCCTGTAAAATTTGGAGTGAGATCCAACGGACGGATCAAAAGTTATGGCTCTTTCGAACGGGAACTCTGGTCGCGGGCGACGATTCCTCCGCATCACCGAGTAGCGATTCCACATCTACTCCCAGGAAAACGGCGTCCGGAAACTCTTGTAAAATTTTGAGGGAGATCCAACAGTCGGATTGAAAGTTATGGCCCTTTCGATCCCGTACTCCGGTCTCGAGCGACGATACCTCCGAATCACCGAGTAGCGATTCCCCATCTACTCCTAGGACAACGGTGTCCGGAAACTCCTGTAAAATTTTGAGATAGATCCAACGGTCGGATCGAAAGTTATGGCCCTTTCGAACCCGTACTGCGGTCTCGAGCGACAATACCTTCGCATCATTGAGTAGTGATTCGACATCTACTCCTAGGAAAACGGGGTCCGAAAACTCCTGTAAAATTTTGTGGGAGATCCAACTGTCGGATCCAAAGTTATGGCCTTTTCCAACGGGTACTCTGGTCGCGGGCGAAGATACCTCTGCATCACCGAGTAGCAATTCCACATCTACTCCTAGGAAAACGGCGTCCGGAAACTCCTGTAAAATTTGAGGGAGATCCAACGGTTGGATCAAAAGTTATGGCCGTTTCGAACGGGTACTTGTGTCGCGGGCAACGATACCTCCGCATCACCGAGTAGCGATTCCACATCTACTCCTAGGAAAACGGTGTCCGGAAACTCCTGTAAAATTTTGAGGGAGATCCAACGGTCGGATCAAAAGTTATGGCCCTTTCGAACAGGTACTCTGGTCGCGGGCGACGATACCTCTGCATCAACGAGTAGGGATTCCACATCTACTCCTAGAAAAAAGACGTCCGCAAACTCCTGTAAAATTTTGAGGGAGATCCAACGATCGGATCAAAAGTTATGGCCCTTTCGAACGGGTACTCTGGTCGCGGGCGACGATTCCTCCGCATCACCGAGTTGCGATTCCACATCTACTCCTAGAAAAACGGCGTCCGGAAAATCCTGTAAAATTTTGAGGTAGATCCAACGATCGGATCGAAAGTTAAGGCCCTTTCAAACCCGTACTGTAATCTAGAGCGACGATACCTCCGCATAATCGAGTAGCGATTCGACATCTACTCAAAGGAAAATGGGGTCCGGAAACTCCTGTAAAATTTTGAGGGAGATCCAACGGTCGGATCAAAAGTTATGGCCTTTTCGAACGGGTACTCTGGTCGCGGCCGAAGATACCTCCGCATCACCAAGTAGCAATTCCACATCTACTCCTAGGAAAACGGCGTTCGGAAACCCCTGTAAAATTTGGAGGGAGATCCAATGGACGGATCAAAAGTTATGGCTCTTTTGAACGGGTACTCTGGTCGCGGGCGTCGATTCCTCCGCATCACCGAGTAGCGATTCCACATCTACTCCTAGAAAAACGGAGTTCGGAAACCCCTGTAAAATTTGGAGGGAGATCCAACGGACGGATCAAAAGTTATGGCTATTTCGAACGGGTACTCTGGTCGCGGGCGACGATTCCTCCGCATCACCGAGTAGCGATTCCACATCTAATCCTAGGAAAACGGCGTCCGGAAACTCCTATAAAATTTTGAGGTAGATCCAACGGTCGGATCGAAAGTTAAGGCCCTTTCGAACCCGTACTGCGGTCTCGAGTGACGATACCTCCGCATCATGGAGTAGCGATTCTACATCTACTCCTAGGAAAATGGGGTCCGGAAACTCCTGTAAAATTTTGAGGGAGATCCCACTGTCGGATCAAAAGTTATGGCCTTTTTGAACGGGTACACTGGTCGCGGCCGAAGATACCTCCGCATCACCGAGTAGCGATTCCACATCTACTCCTAGGAAAACGGCGTTCGGAAACCCCTGTAAAATTTAGTGGGAGATCCAATGGACGGATCAAAAGTTATGGCTCTTTCGAACTGGTACTCTGGTCGCGGCCGAAGATACCTCCGCATCACCGAGTAGCGATTCCACATCTACTCCTAGGAAAACGGCGTTCGGAAACCCCTATAAAATTTGGAGGGAGATCCAACGGTCGGATCAAAAGTTATGGCCTTTTCGAACGGGTACTCTTGTCGCGGGCGAAGATACCTCCACATCACCGAATAGCGAGTCCACATCTACTCGTAGGAAAACGGCGTCCGGAAACTCCTGTAAAATTTTGAGGGAGATCCAACGGTCGGATCGAAAGTTATGGCCCTTTCGAACCCGGACTCCGGTCTCGAGCGACGATACCTCCGCATCATCGAGTAGCGATTCCACATCTACTCCTAGAAAAACGGCGTCCGGAAACTCCTGTAAAATTTTGAGGTAGATCCAACGGTCGGATCGAAAGTTATCGCCCTTTCGAACCCGGACTCCGGTCTCGAGCGACGATACCTCCGCATCATCGAGTAGCGATTCCACATCTACTCCTAGAAAAACGGCGTCCGGAAACTCCTGTAAAATTTTGAGGTAGATCCAACGATCGGATCGAAAGTTAAGGCCCTTTCGAACCCGTACTGTGGTCTTGAGCGACGATACCTCCGCATAATCGAGTAGCGATTCGACATCTACTCCAAGGAAAATGGGGTCCGTAAACTCCTGTAAAATTTTGAGGGAGATCCAACGGTCGGATCAAAAGTTATGGCCTTTTCGAACGGGTACGCTGGTCGCGGCCGAAGATACCTCCGCATCACCGAGTAGCGATTCCACATCTACTCCTAGGAAAACGGCGTTCGGAAACCCCTGTAAAATTTAGAGGGAGATCCAAAGGACGGATCAAAAGTTATGGCTCTTTCGAACGGGTACTCTGGTCGCGGCCGAAGATACCTCCGCATCACCGAGTAGCGATTCCACATCTACTCCTAGGAAAACGGCGTTCGGAAACCCCTATAAAATTTGGAGGGAGATCCAACGGACGGATCAAAAGTTATGGCTCTCTCGAACGGGTACTCTGGTCATGGGCGACGATTCCTCCGCATCACCGAGTAGCGATTCCACATCTACTCCTAGGAAAACGGCGTCCCGAAACTACTGTAAAATTTTGAGGTAGATCCAACGGTCGGATCGAAAGTTATGGCCCTTTCGGACCCGTACTCCGGTCTCGAGCGACGATACCTCCGCATCACCGAGTAGCGATTCCATATCTACTCCTAGGACAACAGTGTCCGGAAACTCCTGTAAAATTTTGAGGGAGATCCAACGGTCGGATCAAAAGTTATGGCCTTTTCGAACGGGTACTCTTGTCGCGGGCGAAGATACCTCCACATCACCGAGTAGCGACTCCACATCTACTCGTAGGAAAACGGCGTCCGGAAACTCCTGTAAAATTTGGAGGGAGATCCAACGGACGGATCAAAAGTTATGGCTCTCTCGAACGGGTACTCTGGTCACGGGCGACGATTCCTCCGCATCACCGAGTAGCGATTCCACATCTACTCCTAGGAAAACGGCGTCCAGAAACTACTGTAAAATTTTGAGGTAGATCTAACGGTCGGATCGAAAGTTATGGCCCTTTCGGACCCGTACTCCGGTCTCGAGCGACGATACCTCCGCATCACCGAGTAGCAATTCCACATCTACTCCTAGGACAACGGTGTCCGGAAACTCCTGTAAAATTTTGAGGGAGATCCAACGTTCGGATCAAAAGTTATGGCCTTTTCGAACGGGTACTCTTGTCGCGGGCGAAGATACCTCCACATCACCGAGTAGCGACTCCACATCTACTCGTAGGAAAACGGCGTCCGGAAACTCCTGTAAAATTTGGAGGGAGATCCAACGGACGGATCAAAAGTTATGGCTCTCTCGAACGGGTACTCTGGTCACGGGCGACGATTCCTCCGCATCACCGAGTAGCGATTCCACATCTACTCCTAGGAAAACGGCGTCCAGAAACTACTGTAAAATTTTGAGGTAGATCTAACGGTCGGATCGAAAGTTATGGCCCTTTCGGACCCGTACTCCGGTCTCGAGCGACGATACCTCCGCATCACCGAGTAGCAATTCCACATCTACTCCTAGGACAACGGTGTCCGGAAACTCCTGTAAAATTTTGAGGGAGATCCAACGTTCGGATCAAAAGTTATGGCCTTTTCGAACGGGTACTCTTGTCGCGGGCGAAGATACCTCCACATCACCGAGTAGCGATTCCACATCTACTCCTAGGTAAAACGGTGTCCGGAAACTCCTGTAAAATTTTCAAGGAGATCCAACGGTCGGATCAAAAGTTATGGCCCTTTCGAACGGGTACTCTGGTCGCGGGCGACGATACCTCCGCATCATCGAGTAGCGATTCCACATCTACTCCTAGGAAAACGGCGTCCGGAAACTCCTGTAAAATTTTGAGGGAGTTCCAACGGTCAGATCAAAAGTTATGGCCCTTCCGAACGGGTACTCTGGTCGCGGGCGAAGATACCTCCGCATCACCGAGTAGCGATTCCACATCTACTCCTAGGAAAACGGCGCCCGGAAACTCCTGTAAAATTTTGAGGGAGATGCAACGGTCGGATCCAAAGTTATGGCCTTTTCCAACGGGTACTCTGGTCGCGGGCGAAGATACCTCTGCATCACCGAGTAGTGATTCCACATCTACTCCTAGGAAAACGGCGTCCAGAAACTACTGTAAAATTTTGAGGTAGATCCAACGGTCGGATCGAAAGTTATGGCCCTTTCGGACCCGTACTCCGGTCTCGAGCGACGATACCTCCGCATCACCAAGTAGCGATTCCACATCTACTCCTAGGACAACGGTGTCCGGAAACTCCTGTAAAATTTTGAGGGAGATCCAACGGTCGGATCAAAAGTTATGGCCTTTTCGAACGGGTACTCTTGTCGCGGGCGAAGATACCTCCACATCACCGAGTAGCGACTCCACATCTACTTGTAGGAAAACAGCGTCCGGAAACTCCTGTAAAATTTTGAGGGAGATCCAACGGTCGAATCGAAAGTTATGGCCCTTTCGAACCCGTTCTACGGTCTCGAGCGACGATACATCCACATCATCGAGTAGCGATTCGACATCTACTCCAAGGAAAACGGGGTCCGGAAACTCCTGTAAAATTTTGAGGGAGATGCAACGGTCGGATCCAAAGTTATGGCCTTTTCCAACGGGTACTCTGGTCGCGGGCGAAGCTACCTCTGCATCACCGAGTAGCGATTCCACATCTACTCCTAGGAAAACGGCATCCAGAAACTACTGTAAAATTTTGAGGTAGATCCAACGGTCGGATCGAAAGTTATGGCCCTTTCGGACCCGTACTCCGGTCTCGAGCGACGATACCTCCGCATCACCGAGTAGCGATTCCACATCTACTCCTAGGACAACGGTGTCCGGAAACTCCTGTAAAATTTTGAGGGAGATCCAACGGTCGGATCAAAAGTTATGGCCTTTTCGAACGGGTACTCTTGTCGCGGGCGAAGATTCCTCCACATCACCGAGTAGCGATTCCACATCTACTCCTAGGTAAAACGGTGTCCGGAAACTCCTGTAAAATTTTCAAGGAGATCCAACGGTCGGATCAAAAGTTATGGCCCTTTCGAATGGGTACTCTGGTCGCGGGCGACGATACCTCCGCATCACCGAGTAGCGATTCCACATCTACTCCTAGGAAAACGGCGTCCGGAAACTCCTGTAAAATTTTGAGGGAGTTCCAACGATTAGATCAAAAGTTATGGCCCTTCCGAACGGGTACTCTGGTTGCGGGCGAAGATACCTCCGCATCACCGAGTAGCGATTCCACATCTACTCCTAGGAAAACGGCGCCCGGAAACTCCTGTAAAATTTTGAGGGAGATGCAACGGTCGGATCCAAAGTTATGGCCTTTTCCAACGGGTACTCTGGTCGCGGGCGAAGATACCTCTGCATCACCGAGTAGCGATTCCACATCTACTCCTAGGAAAACGGCGTCCAGAAACTACTGTAAAATTTTGAGGTAGATCCAACGGTCGGATCGAAAGTTATGGCCCTTTCGGACCCGTACTCCGGTCTCGAGCAACGATACCTCCGCATCACCAAGTAGCGATTCCACATCTACTCCTAGGACAACGGTGTCCGGAAACTCCTGTAAAATTTTGAGGGAGATCCAACGGTCGGATCAAAAGTTATGGCCTTTTCGAAAGGGTACTCTTGTCGCGGGCGAAGATACCTCCACATCACCGAGTAGCGACTCCACATCTACTCGTAGGAAAACGGCGTCCGGAAACTCCTGTAAAATTTTGAGGGAGATCCAACGGTCGGATCGAAAGTTATGGCCCTTTCGAACCCGTTCTACGGTCTCGAGCGACGATACATCCACATCATCGAGTAGCGATTCGACATCTACTCCTAGGAAAACGGGGTCCGGAAACTCCTGTAAAATTTTGAGGGAGATGCAACGGTCGGATCCAAAGTTATGGCCTTTTCCAACGGGTACTCTGGTCAGGGGCGAAGATACCTCTGCATCACCGAGTAGCGATTCCACATCTACTCCTAGGAAAACGGCATCCGGAAACTACTGTAAAATTTTGAGGTAGATCCAACGGTCGGATCGAAAGTTATGGCCCTTTCGGACCCGTACTCCGGTCTCGAGCGACGATACCTCCGCATCACCGAGTAGCGATTCCACATCTACTCCTAGGAAAACGGTGTCCGGAAACTCCTGTAAAATTTTGAGATAGATCCAACGGTCGGATCGAAAGTTATGGCCCTTTCGAACCCGTACTGCGGTCTCGAGAGACGATACCTCCGCATCATCGAGTAGCGATTCGACATCTACTCCTGGTAAAACGGTGTCCGGAAACTCCTGTAAAATTTGAGGGAGATCCAACGATCGGATCAAAAGTTATGGCCGTTTCAAACGGGTACTCGTGTCGCGGGCAACGATACCTCCGCATCACCGAGTAGCGATTCCACATCTACTCCTAGGAAAACGGCGTCTGGAAACTCTTGAAAAATTTTGAGGTAGATCCAACGGTGGGATCGAAAGTTATGGCCCTTTCGAACCCGTTCTCCGGTCTCGAGCGACGATACCTCCACATCATCGAGTAGCGATTCGACATCTACTCCTAGGAAAACGGGGTCCGGAAACTCCTATAAAATTTTGAGGGAGATCCAACGGTCGGATCAAAAGTTATGGCCTTTTCGAACGGGTACTCTACTCGCGGGCGAACATACCTCCGCATCACCGAGTAGCGATTCCACATCTACTCCTAGGAAAACGGCGTCCGGAAACTCCTGTAAAATTTTGAGGGAGATCCAACGGTCGGAGCGAAACTTATGGCCCTTTCGAACCCGTACTCTCGTATCGAGCGCCGATACCTCCGCATCATCCAGTAGCGATTCCACATCTACTCCTAGGAAAACGGCATCCGAAAACTCCTGTAAAATTTTGAGATAGATCCAACAGTCGGATCGAAAGTTATGGCCCTTTCGAACCCGTACTGCGGTCTCGAGAGACGATACCTCCGCATCATCGAGTAGCGATTCGACATCTACTCCTAGGAAAACGGGGTCCGGAAACTCCTGTAAAATTTTGAGGGAGATGCAACGGTCGGATCTAAAGTTATGGCCTTTTCCAACGGGTACTCTGGTCGCGGGCGAAGATACCTCTGCATCACCGAGTAGCGATTCCACATCTACTCCTAGGAAAACGGTGTCCGGAAACTCCTGTAAAATTTGAGGGAGATCCAACGGTCGGATCAAAAGTTATGGCTGTTTCGAACGGGTACTTGTGTCGCGGGCAACGATAACTCCGCATCACCGAGTAGCGATTCCACATCTACTCCTAGGAAAACGGCGTCCGGAAACTCCTGTAAAATTTTGAGGGAGATCGAATGGTCGGATCAAAAGTTATGGCATTTTCGAACGGGTACTCTGGTCGCGGGCGAAGATACCTCCGCATCACCGAGTAGCGATTCCACATCTACTCCTAGGAAAACAGCGTCCGGAAACTCCTGTAAAATTTTGTGGGAGATCCAACGGTCGGATCGAAAGTTATGGCCCTTTCGAACCCGTACTACGGTCTCGAGCGACGATACATCCACATCATCGATTAGCGATTTGACATCTACTCCTAGAAAAATGGGGTCCGGAAACTCCTGTAAAATTTTGAGGGAGATCCAACGGTCGGATCAAAAGTTATGGCCTTTTCGAACGGGTACTCTGGTCGCGTGCGCAGATACCTCCGCATCACCGAGTAGCGATTCCACATCTACTCTTAGGAAAACGGTGTCCGGAAACTCCTATAAATTTGGAGGGAGATCCAACGGACGGATCAAAAGTTATGGCTCTCTCGAACGGGTACTGTGGTGGCGGGCGACGATTCCTCCGCATCACCGAGTAGCGATTCCACATCTACTCCTAGGAAAACGGCGTCCGGAAACTACTGAAAAATTTTGAGGTAGATCCAACGGTCGGATCGAAAGTTATGGCCGTTTCGAACGGGTACTCGTGTCGCGGGCAACGATACCTCCGCATCACCGAATAGCGATTCCACATCTACTCCTAGGACAACAGTGTCCGGAAACTCCTGTAAAATTTTACGGGAGATCCAACGGTCGGATCAAAAGTTATGGCCCTTTCGAACGGGTACTCTGGTCGCGGGCGACGATTCCTCCGCATCACCGAGTAGCGATTCCACATCTACTCCTAGCAAAACGGGGTCCGGAAGCTCCTGTAAAATTTTGAGGGAGATCCAACGGTCGTATCAAAAGTTATGGCCTTTTCGAACCCGTACTACGGTCTCGAGCGACGATATATCCACATCATCGAGTAGCGATTCCACATCTACTCCTAGGAAAACGGCGTCCGTAAACTACTGTAAAATTTTGAGGGAGATCCAACGTCGGACTGAAAGTTATGGCCCTTTCGAACCTGTACTCCGGTCTCGAGCGACGATACCTCCGCATCATCGAGTAGCGATTCGACATCTACTCCTAGGAAAACGGGGTCCGGAAACTCCTGTAAAATTTTTAGGGAGATCCAACGGTCGGATCAAAAGTTATGGCCCTTTCAAACGGATACTCTGGTCGTGGGCGACGATTCCTCCGCATCACCGAGTAGCGATTCCACATCTACTCCTAGGAAAACGGCGTCTGGAAACTCCTGTAAAATTTTGAGGGAGATCCAACGGTCGGATCAAAAGTTATGGCCCTTTCGAACGGGTACTCTGGTCGTGGGCGACGATTCCTCCGCATCACCGAGTAGCGATTCCACATCTACTCCTAGGAAACCGGCGTCCGGAAACTCCTGTAAAATTTTGAGGTAGATCCAACGGTCGGATCAAAAGTTATGGCCCTTTCGAACGGGTACTCTGGTCGGGGGCGACGATTCCTCCGCGTCACCGAGTAGCGGTTCCACATCTACTCCTAGAAAAACGGCGTCCGGAGACTCCTGTAAAATTTTGAGGGAGATCCAACGGTCGGATCAAAAGTTATGGCCCTTTGGAACGGGTACTCTGGTCGCGGGCGACGATTCCTTCGCATCACCGAGTAGCGATTCCACATCTACTCCTAGGAAAACGGGGTCCGGAAACTCCTGTAAAATTTTGAGGGAGATCCAACGGTCGGATCGAAAGTTATGGCCCTTTCGAACGGGTACTCTGGTCTCGGGCGACGATTCCTCCGCATCATCGAGTAGCGATTCCACATCTACTCCTAGGAAAACGGCGTCCGGAAACTCCTGTAAATTTTTGAGGGAGATCCAACGGTCGGATCAAAAGTTATGGCCCTTTCGAACGGGTACTCTGGTCGCGGGCGAAGATACC
>Ga0325414_1002767_pt1 | contig 17973 bp, 11 predicted proteins | sample PopdelMetagenome_8_FD_206183 | JGI IMG/M metagenome (GOLD analysis project Ga0325414, IMG submission 206183) | Populus deltoides microbial communities from Bellville, Georgia, United States - Leaf-PdKOR-R3 | ecosystem: Host-associated > Plants > Phyllosphere > Phylloplane/Leaf | place: USA... | reverse complement strand
TTATTAGTTCTATTTTTAAATTACTGTAAAATTCAATGATCTAACTCTGTCAGTTTAATTAGGTTATAAATATCAGAAAAAGTCAAGATTACTAAATAAATCTTGCAATTATCTCATGCTAGTGTTGTATCCCAAATTTTTACCTGTATATATTTTGAAAACAAAAGGAAAAAAAATTGTCTTTTCAATCATTTTAGCTATTTTAATTTTTTTATTATTATTTAATTATTATGTGTCAAAACATCTTGAAAAATTAAAAAAATTTAAAAAATACAAAAATAAAGGTAAAAATTAGGTAAAATACAAAAATAAAACATTGAATAAGTAAAATGATAAAATTACTAAAATTTGATCGGACTCTAAAACAATTCAGACAAATGCTAGGGGGCAATCCCCATCTTCTTTGAATAAAGGTAACCTTTATTAATGGTAATCACAAAACTAATTTAGGAGAAAAACACATGGTAAAGGTAAACTTTCATAAGAAAGAATGTGAGAAGAGTGATGTCGTTCTTTATTTAGGCATAACTAACCCCTCATCTGAATATCTGGAATCAATGTTAATTTTTAGAATCTCTAGTTTTCTCTAATTACTAGCTGGTAACTCCAATCTTCCACGATATACATTTTTTGCCCCCGCCACGATGTCCACTGAGATGCGACACCTAGTTTATAACCAATAATATATGTAAATTTTGTTATTAAACTTTTAGCTTGTCTATGTAGTGTAGTGCTTGATCAACTTCAGTTTATGGCAGATATGGATTCTAAATCTTTCAGTTAATGCTGACATTTGTCAGGTTGTTATCTTATTAGTAAAGATAGTTTAATGCCATCAAATGTTGAAATCCAAAACATTATGGAGAATTGCCTCATGACATCCTTGCAATATGGTATGCAGAAACTTAGCATAACAACAATGACAACGAGACATATAATAACACATTAATGATGCAGTAACAACATGAAACTATCATATATATACCTCTCCTTCCTGAGGTAGTCCATAGGTGGTATTATACAAGTCATTAACACTTAACTAAATTACCATTTCAGAAGTAATATGCAATATTTAATTACAGGGAAAGGATTTAAGAAAAAAAATGCTGACATCTCATAATTAATAGAATTAGGTCATTTAGTGGTAATGGTGGTGGTGGTGATGTTCCAAAATCCAATATATTTAGGAGTAAAGCTTATGTGTTGGATACTTATTTAATATTTGGGTTATAGCAATCTGACCTATTCATCTTAACCAAGGTGGCTGACAGCTTGTATTTAGTACTGTTAGACCAAGGTAATGGGTACCTATAAAAGATAACTTTTTATAGATTTAAAGACTCTTAAATGCTTAAGTAAGTATTATTTTAGGGGGGAAATATACAATGATATTTTAGAGAGATGATCTTTGAAAAGATGTGTACTAAAAAATGTTAAAAATGAATGGAATGTATATAATGTCTAGAATGTATCGAACCTGAACCTCCAGCTCGAAGGATTTATAAGTATTTATAATCTATGAGTTCTGTTTTTTTATGGAGAAAAAGATCTGAAAAGTAATTTACGTCTGATAGTATTAATGATGGATAAATATCATTTACACATTATTAATGAAAGATAAATATTTCTTACACATTATTAATGAGGGATAAATATCCTTTACATATCATTAATATCGATGGAATAACAATATGTCTTTAGAAGACTTTAATATACCTAAGGATGTTGAGAGATGAGTATCATTGACCTTAACATTTTATGTTAAGGATTACAATAAAAAACAAACAAAGTCTTGTGGCCAAATATGGCTAAAAAGATCGTTAGTCCTGCATCCTTTCAGGTTTGGCATAATACCGAGTCCAGGGATATTGGGTCTCGCAGCTCCCCAAACCCACATCTTATTGGGCTTAGCACATAACTAAACCCAAGGATATTTGGTATGATAGCTTGCGAGACCCACATATGCGTTAAGCCCAAGGATATTGGGTTATAACCCTGCCTTTGATCCTTTTTAAACATAGATTCACGTAAAAATAACATATATAAAACAAGTTAATCCATCAATAGCCCCCTCAAATCTTTGTGTATTAAATACCAAAAGATTTAAAAGGTTATCAACTTTAATAAGTCTTTTTACCTAAGAGTTGTATGTCCCATTAAAGAGAGACTTATTACCTTCCCTATGCGGTTTATTTATCCCTTGTAGAACTGTTAGGATTCGTTATAGTTAGTTGGCTTGTCCTTATTTAAAAAGAGGTATTCTTTGGAAAACAAAACAATGATGTGCATTCAATATAATATTTCAGTAGATTTCTGAAAATCCTAAATGGCATGAAAAGTAATCCATCCAACGTTGAGGTAAGTTGTGCAATAACATTAGAGAGACCAAGTCAATCTCATCTTTGATGAGTTGCGTAATTGCATTGGATAGACTGTGTTGATCCTTTTCAAGGTAAGTTATGCAATGACACTAAAGAAACCGAGTCAATCCTATTTATGGTGAGTTGAAGAGACACTCTTAGGCATAACCTAAAGGAAATGAAGAACATTGTCATTCTAAATAAATTATCCACATAAAAAAAACTTACATTCTTAATCATTGACTATTATACATTTTTATTGCCCTCTGAGATATAACCTACTTGATGACCTGGGTTTTCGATTTATGCTAAGATCATGGTCTCAGTTCCTTTGGTGATGAGATAATAAAGTTTATCTAGTAGATGTCTTTAGAGTAGTTGACTCATTTTTTCTTAAATAGTTGCCAAATAGACTTCACATGTTTTACAGTTTCAACCAACACTCTATTTATAATTGCTAAAAGCTTTAATCTTTCAAGGTTTTGATGACATTCGTGAATGTTGAAGAAAAGTGTAACCTAGATTTGTTTGCCTCACCAAGTCCCCGGGTAAAGAGAGGAAATCATGTTCTGATTTTACAGCAAAAAAATATTGTTTAGCCTTCTGATTCTTTTACAAATAGTGCGCATCTGGTATTCAAAGTATATCAGGCATTCCAAGTTTATTTTGAAACATTCTTAATCATTAAAATAGTCTTTCCTGCTAAAGCAATTTTATTGGTACCATCAACGAGATCATAAGAATACATACCATTCTCCTAGTTGACTAATGTCATAGCCCTACGAAGCTTTTCTTGGCTGATATATTGGTGCTCAATGAGGAGTCGGACCTGATTGAAAAGTCAATGATGCTCTGATATCATAGTTATGCTAGCAGCTATAGAGAGGTCCGTGATATATTTTATCTCAGATGTATCATGATTGTCTATCATTGATAGTTGATGAGGGATGTCAAAAACCTATTCTAGAAGAACATTTGATGACTTTTTTTTATCTTTTCCCACGAGCGACGCCAATTGATGATATTTCAAAATCCAATATGCTCAGGAGCAAAGATTATGTGTTGGATAATCGGTTAATCTTGAGGTTCTATAATCTGATCCATTCTCCCTAACCAAGGTAACTGGTAGCTTGTACCTGGCGGCTGGTAGTTAATACCTGTAAAAGGTCTTTTATTTTATACTTAAGGACTCTTAGATGTTTAAGTAGTTATATTTTTTTAGAAAAAAAATAATACAATGATATTTTAGAGAGATAGTCTCTAAAAACATATGCACTAAAAAATATTGAGAATGAATGAAATGTATATAATATCTAGAAGGTATCAAATGTGAACCCGCAAATCAAAGAATTTATGAGGTATTTGTAGTCTATAAATCATGTCTTTTATAGAGAGAAGGAACTGGAAAGTAATTTCCTTCTAATAGTATTAATAAGAGATAAATATCTCTACACATAATTAACGAGGGATAAATATTCCTTATATGATAGTATTAATGATGAATAAATATCTCTTACACATTATTAATAAGAGATAAATATCCCTTACACATCATTAATGAGAGATAAATATCTCTTATATATCATTAATAATATTGATGGAATAACAGTAAGTTCTTAAAAGACTTATATATCTAGGGGTGTTAAGAAATAGATATCTTTGACCTTAAGATTTTATGTTAAAAATTAAAAGAAAATACAAAGTCTTGTGGCCTTATATGATGGTCTAGAAAGATCGTTAGTTCTACATCCTTTTAGGCTTGGCGTTATGCCAAGCACAGGAATGTTGGGTCTGGCAAGCACATATAATTGGGTTCATCATATAGATGAGTCCAAGAATATTGGGTTATTACTTTGCCTTTCACCCTTTTTAAATATGGATTCAGGCAAAAATAACGTATATAAAATACATAGATCCATCACATGGTATTTTATAGGCTCTTCAAATCTAACCTTATAAAAGTAGCACCATCATACAGTATAATTGTTCTCCATTTTGAAATAGTAAATGCATTACAGAATATGACCTGTTTGGAATTACGGTAGCGATGACGGTTACGGTTGCGGTTCAAAGTGCTTTTCGCTTAAAAATGCATCAAAATAATATTTTTTTATTTTTAAAAAATTATTTTTAAAATCAGCACATCATAACAATCTGAAAACATAAAAAATAATTTTTAACAAAAATTAAAAATTTTTTTGAAATTTGAGGTAATGTGGTTTCAACCACGTTCTCAAAGATAATGTTCTTGGCTGCCTGCACAAATTCCTGGTGTGCGCAGTACATGTATCATTATAAATCATAACTGCAGTGATCATACATGTATACAAGAAAAAAGCCGTTAGGGCTTCAAGAATGAATTATGCCTATTGATTAATAGCATTCTAACTAAGGAATAAACTGGTATAATTGACAGAAAATATGTAGGAAACGAAAATAATGGGAGATATGGGCTAAATTTACTTGTATAAATGTTACGCACTGGATCTATTTCACAGAAGCTTAAAACTGAAAAAACTAGAAAAAAAAGTTAAAATATGTAGCAAGAACAAGCAACAGGAAATCAAGTTTTTCAGAATCATTTTTCTGAAAACAAGTAGTTCAGTGATCAGCACCAAAAAGTTTTGTCCTTTGAAAAAAACAATCCAAGAGTTGCAGTACTAAAATGGGGCAAACCACAACAAAAGAAACTCTATGATCGAAAAAAAAAGCATATGGGCATATGGAGTTCAAGGTGCTTAAACCAAGCTCAAGTTGGATAGGGTTAGTCAACTGAATCAAGATTCTGCAGCTGAATACGAAAATGCGAATTATATCAAAAAATTTGTTTGCTCCCTGAATATCTAAAAGTCACAACCATTCTTATGGTTTACCATAATCTATATATCGCCTATCACAGCTGTTTGAGTCTGAAATTTGAAAAGAAGGCATATATAGACATGTCATCCACAAAAGAAACTCATAGTCATTCCCATGTTGTATCCTCCATTAAAAAGAACTGCGTTTTGCATTTCATGTAGTATCATCCATTTACAAAATATACAAAACCTATTTCATGTTGTTTGTGTACAAGAATCATGTTGTGTGGTTGTGAGGTTCAGGTATCAAAACATAGAAAAACATGTTAGTCCTTACCGAACAATCAATGAACAAGGGCATCCTTGTTGTCTTGAATCACATGGGTTGCTGGTTCAACCAAATTCTGACTTTGAACAGTTCAACGTCATATATAAAAAACCACATCAGCAAAGATATCAGAACCGGGCACTAGAGGCTAGCTGGACAATACCTTCCAACAATTAAAAAAAAAACTAAAATAACATCAAGATAAATATTAAAAAAAAATCATTGGCTTGGTTTCACATGAGTTTCGATTAAGTAAGATGAGTTTAATTAAGTTAGTTTCCTAAGTGGTTCAAAATAAAACCTAGCTTAAGTTAAGTTTTAGATAAACGGGTCATAACATCAACCTTTCAGATAAACCAAGTTTAATAATTATGCTAACTACTTTATCAATCAAATTAAGATCTAATGGTCTAGATAAACCTTAACTTGCTGTCCATCTCATAATTGCCCATATTTAACAAACACAAGCTAAGAAAATGACAATAATACCCCCAAATTTGAACACCCCAAAATCCCAATATAAAGCAACAAATATCTTCCATGAACATGGGCATTATCGAAATAAAAGAAAAAAAAACATTTCAGGAAATTTAATGGAGAAAAAACCAATCAACGGTGAGATAAACTCTTAACCCATCACACATCCCATGCGACTACCCATTCACTAACAAACCTAACCCAATTTGACCATGATACTTTCAATCTCAACACTCAACAATCCAAAACAAACAGAAAATATCTTTCTCATCAAAAGTATTATTGTAAAAAAAGTGTATTTTTAAAAAATTTCTTGTAGGAAGTAACCAACACCCTTTTTCATTTCGTTGAGAGAATTCCTCTTTCTTTCCCTACAATTTCTCTCTCTAGTGCTCTTTTAATGAAAAAAACTTCAAGAACCAAAAACATAACTAAGAAGAGTGATAACTTATCACAGGTTGAATTTGGCAGAGCTGAATTCTAAAAGGAAGGAAGAACATTCACCAGATAGAGGGTTTGCTTTCAAATTAAAATGATTGTTAGACAATATTACCGTTAGGATTTATTTTCATAGCCATACATTGTGTTTTAATTAGTACAAAGTTTGTTAAGAAAGAATGTCAACTGTGGCCAAAAGAGAGAACATAGGTAGTTATTTTTTTCATATAAGAATTTGTAATAAAATTGGCAAAAAAGAAAAAAAGAATACAATGATGAATGAATAATGACATTTTATGTGAACTCTCTCTCTCTCTCTATTCTTTCTAACAAAATATTCTCTCTTATCTTCTTGGGGTTAGCTGCTAGCCTCTCATTCTTTAAGTTCACCTAGATAGAATCCCGGTTGGATCTATTTCAATCCAACTTGTAGAAAGTGGTATAAGAGCCACTAATATTTGGATGCGGGTTATGGCTCCTGACACTCGATTCTAAGATCTTAAAAGGTTAGAAGAATCCTTAAAATCTGCAAGCAAAGAATAATTACAAAAGTATGAATATATTATGAAACTATTAGAGATATATGATTAACAACTGAAAGATATTAAGTCCACCCATGAAGCCAAGTTTGGGAAGCTTAAAAAGCTTATTAGTGAGTTATCTTACCAACAAAGATCCATTCTACATAAATTATAACCATTCTATAGTAAAAATGAGTATCATAAAAGATCATTAAACCTCTAATTAAGTGGGATCTACTACAAGATCATGTTGGACTTGTGAAGGTAACTACCACCCTTACAAGGTGTATAAATCTAAACAGGACTTCTTTAACTTTGATGGCGATGATGTACACAAATTGTTATACAAGTGAAATTAGTGTTTTAACATAGAAGAAGTTGTTGATTTTGAGAAGCTTAAGTTAACCCTATACTATCTTGATGGAATGTCCTTTCACTGGCACTACAACTTCATGAGAAATAAAGGTAGTCAAGTGGTGACTTGGGGTGAATATGTGAAAGTAATATGCTGTAGGTTTGGGAGTTTAGAAAGATCCACTAGAAAAATTAACTTAAAGATATTAAGTAAATGGGAGATCTAAAGGCTTACATTAAAGACTTTGTTATACTATGGAACAAGAAAGAAATTAACAAGAAGTAAGCTTTATTGTTTTTCATGGGGGGTTTAGAGGTGAAAGTCATAAATCTAGTGAAAATATTTGAACTTAAAGCCCTAAAACAAGCTTACTTAGCATGCTTATAAGAAAACACTTTAGCCTACAAAAGATCCCACCAGAATTATTCCAAACTTCCTTTATAAACCACTAACTAAGTAGTTTAATCTATAACTAGTAACCATCAAACACCTTATAAACCTCTATTTTCATTGACTATCGGTAACCGAAAACCTTCTTAAAATAGCATATTACCCACTCCTAACCAAAATCTCCATTACAAACCAACTATGAAACCTAGAAAATCTATAAAGAATAAGAAGTTAAATGAAAAAAAGGCTAAAGGATTATGTTTTTGGTGTGATGAAAATTTATACCAGGCCATAAATATAAAAACAAGAAACTATACTCTTTATGTATTGTAAAGGATAAAGATAGGAAGGTGGAGGATGGTGGTAGAGTTAAATAGGAGAAACCTAATCCTTAACAAATTACCTTACACATCTCAATCATTGCTTTAGAAGAAGTCATTGCATTATTAGAAGGGTGGATAAATATCCACTTTTTATTATGGTGGACTTTGGTAGAACTTATAATTTTCTCAACACTCAAATGGCCATTAAATTACATTGTAACCTTACAACTATAAAGCTATTGATAATGAAAGCAACAAATATGAGAACAAAGCTTTTCACAGTTGTATATAGGAAATTCAAATAGAAAATGCAATGGGCTAATTTGTGGTTGATGTGTTCACTAATAAGTTGAATAATTATGATATGGTGTTAGGTATACAATGGTTAGCCATGTTAGACAATATTATGTTTAATTACGAGTTATAAATGAATTTTTAGTGACATAGTCAGGAAGTGACATTTAGTGAAGAAAATCATGTTAGGTTATAAACCATCAGGTTGAATAAATCAATAACCTGCTAGATAATCCAACTCAAGCAGTGGAGCCAGCTTATGTTGTTTAAGGCTAATTCAAGAAGTTAACATTGAGATACATTCAATGTCTATTACTCTCCCATTTAAGGCTAAAAAGGATTCTAACTCTAAAGTCATTGTTATCAAGGTATATTTAGGGAACTTAAAATCTTACCTCCCCCAAGACCTTATAACCAATCTATATCTCTAAAAGATAAAGCTTAACCTGTCAACTTGAGGCTTTACACGTATTTTGGGTTATAAAAGTATATTGCAGAGAAAATGGTTTCAGAAATGCTAGAGTTTAGCATTATATAACATAACCATAGTCTTTTTACTTCTTTAATAAACTTAATGAAAAAGAAAAACAACTTATAGAGACTTTGTATGGACTATAGGGCATTCAACAAGCTTACAGTAAAAAACAAATTCCCTATATCATTGATTGGTGAGTTAATAGAGAAACTAGTAGGCGTAATAATCTTCTCCAAGATTGACTCGAGGGCAGGTTATCATCAAATTAGAATAAGTAATGGGGATATATCTAAAATAGTATTTAGGACTCATAATGGTCACTATGAGTTTTTCGTCATATCTTTTGGCCTAACTAATGTCTCAACCACCTTTTAGAGCTTAATGAATGAAGTATTTTATATGAATCTCACGAAGTTTATTCTTATGTTATTTGATGACTTTCTAATCTATAATTATACTTTTACTAACCACCTAAGACATTTTTAGATTGTGTTTGAGCTCTTAAGGTCTCACTAATTAGTTGCTAAAAACAATAAATATATCTTTTGTAATGATAGTGGAATACTTAGCCATATCATTTCCAATGAAAAGGTGGCTACTAATCTATATAAAATACAGACTATAGTGGATTGACCTATTCCCACCAATATCAAATAACTCAGAGGCTTTCTTGGATTGATTGAGTATTATAAGAAATTTATAAGGGTTTGTAGCTTCAAATGTAAATTCCTAACAAATTTACTGAAAAAAAATACTTTTGAATAGGAGGTTAAGGCTACAACTACCTTTAGATTCCTTAAAGAAGTCCTAACCAAGTTATATGTTCCAACCACAAAAGGTTTCAAAAAAGATATTTATGGTGGAGATTGATGCTTCAAGGGTAGGCATAAAGATAATATTGATTAAAAAAAGACATCTTATAAATTTTATTAGCAAGTTCTTGAGTCTAAGATAACACTTACTGTTTACTTATGAAAAAAAAAATGTTGACCATCCTACATGCTATAGAAAAATAGAGGCGCTACCTATAAGGAAAATATTTTAAGACTACGACAAACCATGTCAGTCTCAATTATCTATTTGATCAAAAGGTAACTTGTCCTTCTCAATATTTATGGCTAGCTAAACTATTGGGTTTTTATTATGAAATTAAGTATATGAAAGGCAATGAAAATATGGTAGTTGATGTCCTATCTATAATTTCTAGTGGTGAATTATGTGCTTTAGAATTGTCAACCATTTCCACCAATATTATGAAAAAGGTTAGGGCCTTATGGGAAAAGATAAAATTGTACAAACCATCATCTAGAATCTTTTTAAGGATCCTATTTCCCACCCTATTATAAGTGGGTAAACAACCACCTTAATATGAAGAAAAATATAATTGGTAATGATCTTACTCTATATAATAAGCTAGTATCATTGTGTCATGACTCTTTCATGGGTGGACACTCTAGTGCCGAAGTAATTGTACAGAGAGTAAAGGGTATAATTTACTAGAAAAGGTAGTAGAAGCATGTAAGGTAGTTTGTGAGGGAATGTCTTTTATGTTAGAAGAACAAGAATGAAAATGTATTCACCCTAGAGTTATTGTAGCCTCTTCTCATCCCACAAGCAGTATTCATTGATATCAAAATGGATTTTATTGAAGGTTTGCCCAAATCTGATGGAAATGAGGTTATTTTTATAGTAATAGATAGATTTAGCAAGAATGATCTCTTCATGGCTCTTACTCATCCTTATACAGCTATCACTACGGCCAGGGTTTTTATGGACAATGTATACAAACTATATGACCTACCTGCTACCATAGTGAGTGACAGATTCAGTTTTTGTGAGTCGGTTTTGAAAAATTTTCTTTAAATATCAAGGAGTGAATCTATATTATTCTATTATCTACCATACATAGTCTAATAGAAAAATCAAGGTAGTGAAGAAGTTCTTAGAAAATTTACTAAGGTGCATGACTGAAGAGATGCTTTCACAATGGTCAAAATGGTTATACCTATATGAATGATGGTATAACACCAATTATCATACTTCTACTTAAGCTACCCCTTATGAAGTTCTTTATAGGCTAACTCCACTAATTGACATTCTTTATTATTTTAAAGATTCAATTGTAGAATTAATGAACAATTTCTTAACTAAGAAGGAAAACACGTTTAAATTGATTAGAGATAATTTATTAAAATCTCAACATAGGATAACATATCTATCTAATAAGAAAAGAAGTGAAAGATAGTTTGCAATTAAGGACCTAGTATACCTTAAACTACAACCTTATAGGAAAAAAATCAGTTGTATAAAGAAACACACAGAAGTTAGCATCAATATATTATGTAGGTGATTAGGAGGACTAACATTGTGACCTATAAGTTATGTCTACCTTCTTCTACAATGATTCATCTAGTCTTTCATGTGTCCTAGTTGAAGAAACACATGAGAAATAAAATGGTGCAAACTACCTTACCTAATCTCCCTCATGAGCCAACTCTCAAGCCTTAAGCAATTCTGGATAAGAGGATTGTCAAAAAGGGTAACCACACTACCACCCAAGTCTTAGTTCATTGGAATTTTTTACCTCTCTCTGATGTAACTTGGGAGTTTGTTGATGACCTTTTTTTGAGGTTTTCTCATTTCTTTCTTAAAGAAAAGTTTATTTTGAATAAGGCAAAATTATCAAAAAAATGAATTTGGCAAAGCTTGATTTTAAGAAGGATGAAGAACATTCATGGGACATAGGGTTTGTTTTAAAATTAAAATGATTTTAGGATTTATTTATAGCAATACATTATGTTTTAATTAGTACAAAGTTTGTTAAGAAAGAATACCACGTATGGCTAGAAAAGAGAATGTAGGTAGTTATTTTATCATATAAGAATTTGTAATAAATTAACATAACAAAATAATACAATGATGAATGAATGGTGACAATTTATGTGAACTCTCTCTCTTTTGATTCCTTCTAAAAATACTCTCTTTTATCTTTTAGAGGTTGGCTATGAGCCTCTCCTTTTTCAAGTTTACCTAGATAACATCCAGGTTAGTTCTATTTCTATCAAACTTGAAGCAGGACTAAATAAGGTTTTCTTTGAAAATTTCAAAATCAATTCTTGAAAATTACAAGAAAAGGAAAAGATTGACAAAACTCTATAATTTTAAAACATTTTGAAATTGGATTGCCTTATTAGTCCTATTAGTTTATTTCAGATAACATTCGAGTGTTTATTTGGTGTACTTTGCTTGTTATTGAAAGTAAAAAATTTGTTGCTCTGCTTTACACCATTGAAGATGTTAACAAGTCAGTTAGATCATTTTGTGATTAATACAAATTCAATTGTAAAGTCTGATTTTTTTTTAATTGTTTGTGTGATTTCTTAAATTGGATTTTTGTTATAACATGGGTAGATTCCTTAAAACTCTAAAAACATGATAGTTTTTGAAAAATATAATACAAGGTTGTTTATATACAAGAAAAATATATTAATTAATAAAATTCTAATTAAATTAAAAAATCTAATCTAAATAGAAAAAAATAATCTAAAACAATAAGGTAAATAAAGAAAATCACGAGTGGTAGCTTTTAAGCTGACTTTAGGCATGTTATCGAACTTGGATGAACATGTTTTCTAAATATCCATAGGGAACAAGGTTTTTAGAATGTTCTAATATAATTTTAGTTTGATTTAATGGCCAAATCAAAATTTATAACTTGTTTATGTCAAAATTTCATTAGCTATGTCTATATTTCTTCTTGAATAAAGGTTTTTGTTAATAGCCCTATGTTATGTTGTTTATGGGTCAAGTTTGGTTTTATTATTGATTTTTGTAATGGGATTTTGTGGTTTTTTGGGTTTGAAATTTGGGGTTTACGCGCCAAAGAAAAAAAATTTCTTGTTGATGATTTTGGTTCATTATCAATATATGATTTAGGTTGAAGTCACAATAAAGTGTTGTTACATCCTCTTTCTTTTCATCAATATCCTTCATGATTCTCCTCAACCAAATCACTTGAATAGTTATCATTGCTGTTAAAACATATTCAACTTCAGTTATAGATTAAACCACCATTTGTTGCTTTTTTGAGAACCATAAATACACTTGAACCCATTGAAAAAAAATATATTTTGAAGTGCCCATCATATTATCTACACAACCAACCCAATCATTGTCAGAAAACCCAATCAATTTTACTTTATAATTTTTATTATACTTGATAGATACAATGACCAAATGCTCTTTGAACATATCGTAACACCTGTTTTACTACTCTAAAATGAATACATCTAGGATTACTCATGAATTTAGCCAACATGCTTGCTACAAACATAATGTTAGACATTCTTGCAATGAGATACAAAAAGTTTCCAATAAAACTTTTATACAAAGTTGCATTCACTTTCTTTTCTCTATCATCCTTCTTTAATTTCTCATTCACAATAGAAAGATATTTCAACTAAATTGCAGCCATATATTTTGAATATCTTCAGCATCTTTTCAACATATTTCTTTTAACAAATAAAGACTCTTTCATCTCCTTGATAAATATCCATGGTAAATAAATGATTAAACAATCTTAAGTCACTCATTTCATAATTCTTCATTTCTTTCTTCTTAAACTCTTCAATCATTATTTCATTATTTTTGATAAATATCAAATCATCAACATACAAAGTAACAATAAGGACACCACTCGCACCTTGCCTTTTTAACATTCAAGGTAGGCTCACTTTTACTTTTTAAAAAGTTGTTTTCATCAAAATAACCATAAATTTGATTGTACCAAGCTTTAAGAGCTTGTTTCAACCTATAAAGTGCTTTCTTCAATCTATACATCTTTTTTTTTAACCTTTAATCACATATTCTTGAGGATGTTTAACATAAACCTCTTCTTTTAATTTTACCATTCAAGAAAGCTAATTTCACATCAAGTTGGTATAATAACCAACCATTTGAGCTATTACTGTAATAAGTGCTTTAATGGTATCTAACTGAGTTATTAAAGTAAAAGTCTCATCATAATCAACACTCTGCTACTATGAATAACTCTTTACAACAAGCCTTGTTTTGTTTCTTGCCATCAATATCATGTTTCACCTTGTGAATCCACTTCAAGCCAATCACTTCTTTTTTTTTTAGCTTGTGAACAAGTTGTCATGTCTTGTTCTTCTCAATAACATCAGTTTTTTCTTGCACAACATTTCTCTAATTTTTATTCTTAATAGTTTCTTCAAAGTTTTCAGGTTTCATAATGCAAAATTTACACCTTGCATACACACCACTCAAGTTTTTTTTTTTAACTTTGAACTAGAGCTTGATAAAGATGAACTTGATCTTGATAGAGATTGTAGTGGTGCCCTTTCTTTTTCTTCACCACCACCACCACCACCACCACCATCATCATCATCATGAGGAAATTTTTCTTGTGAAACAGCTATAATAACTAATTCTTTCTCAATCTTGCCTTGCTCCTAATTCCAAATAGCATCTTTATAAAAAATCATATTCAACTAACAATCACTTTGTTTGTCTTCAAGTTGTATAACTTATAGCCTTTAGATATTGAGCTATAACCAATAAATATACATTTTTCACTTGTCTCATCTAGCCTGTGTCTCTTTTTCTTCGATATTTGAGCATAACAAACATTACCAAATACCTTTAAGTGCTTTATGAATGACTATCTTTTAATCCAAGCTTCAAATGATATGCAACCCTAAACAGTCTTTGTAGGACACTTATCAATCAAATAAATAGATGTATACACTACTTCAACCCAAAAACTCTTAGGGAGTTTCTTCAAATACAACATACACTTCGTCATCTCTATCATGGTTTAATTTTTCCTTTTCAAAAATTTATTTTTTAGGATGTGTAGCCAATAGTGGGTTGCCTCTCAATACCTTTATCTTTACAAAACTTAAAAAACAATCTTCAAGTGTACTCTTTTTAAGAATGAGATTGAGTGTACTCAATAAACAACACAAAACACCTATTTTGAGAATGAGATGGGGTGGACATCAAATCACAAATATTAATGTGCATCAACTTAAGTACATTCTTGGCTTTTTATGCTACTAGTGATTTAAGGCTAACAAAATTCAAGTGATTGCGTCTCCTATGCCATAACCTTGAATCACCAGTCACATCCATCTTCAAAGCTACATGTTTTCCACACTTTAAGTCAAGTAGAAACACTTATTCACTATCTCCACCCTTACCATAACTTGCCTTCTCAGAGTTTTATAATAAATAATACAATATTAGCTTTCAACATGTAATGAATATTTATACTCCGTAAGTTGTCTAACCCTCAACAAATTTTGGTCAACTTGTGGCACGTGTATCACTTCACAAATCACCTTTTTTTCCCTTCTTAATTTCAACTCTAATGGTACCTAAACCACTTGTGCTTATAAATTCTCCATTCTGAATCTTTACTTTATTTTGTCTCTTTATATCAATATCATTGAACATGTCTTTGTTTGGTGTCATGTGATTGCTACAAGCACTATCAATAAGCCATTATCTATTCTTATCTTTCATGCTACTTTGACCAGCATAAAATATGCTTTCATTACCTTCCTTATCTTTGGTAACATTTGCTTGTTGATCATTCCTCACACCATAATCTTTAGTTAAGTGACCAAAACCCTTACAATTGAAACATTGTGTCTCCTTTTTATACCAATAATTTCTAGACTCGTGGCCTAATTTATTACAAGAATAACACTTCCTAGAATCACCATATCCTTTGCCCAAATTCATTCTTTCCCTTCCCCATTGATTTCTACCAATTCCTCTATTTCTACCCCTACTATATCCTCCACCTCTAAATGATTCAACACCTATTTTCACATCACTTGTAGATCTCTTCTCTTGGATTTGTTTACCAAAAGTGTGCTTTGATTGAAAAGCACTCTCCATTTACTTTTCACTTCTTTTTATTAATATCTTCTCATAAAACTTTAAAGAACTCATCAACTCATGAACACTTAAACTAGACAAGTCTTTAGTTTTTTATTTGATCACCATAGTAAGATCAAACTTCTTTGGAAGGCTAATTAACACTTTTTCTATATCTTTTTTTTATCACTAATCTTCTCACCATAACTTTTCATTTGATTTTATAATCTTAATAATCATGTTAGTAAACTCATCAACAACTTCATTTTTCTCCATTTTCATTTGTTTAACTGTCTTCTAAGACTTTGTAAGTTAATTGTTGTTACCTTCACATAACCTTCATATTCACTTTACAAAGTCTTCCATGTTGCTTTGCTTTTGTGGCTCTCATGATCCCTCAGAAAATAGGATCATCAACTCCTCTTTGAATAAACCCAAGAGCTGCAACATCTTTACTTCTCTTTTCTTTTAAATCTTTGAGTTGTGCTACTGAAAGATTGTCAATATTTTTGGGTTCTTTATATGCTACCTCCAGCATTTCCTACAAGTTAAGAGAGATAGTAAAATCTGTATCTTTGTGCTCTAAAACTCATAGTTATCTCCTTTGAATATTGAAGGGTAGACTTAACTCTAACCTAAGCTATCTTTTTTGAACATATTTTTCTTTCTTTGAACTTGGACAAAACTTCTCTTCAACCTGTGTTACCAATCTAATGGGTTGTAGTTTGGCTGCTTTCTACTCCTAATAATAATTACAAAACACAAATTGAATATATCACACAATATTGTGTAATTTTATGTTACAAAACTCTCACATGAAAAGGATTACAATTAAAGAGACTTCACACACTCTACAGCTGCTATTTTTTGTTTTTGTTTTTGTTTTTGTTTTTGTTTTTTGCCTTTTGGGCTTCTGCACTTGCTGCCTTCTATTTTACAATGCATTCTGCGACATCTGTACATTTATCAGTCAACTTTAAGCTAACTATAATAAACTAACTTTACAACATATTAACATTAATATAAACTCTACAAGAAAGTGCTTCCTGGTGAGATTCTTGTGCTTCCATTGCATGCTCCGGTGCTGGAATCAAAGCAAGAAGTAGAAAGTGCATTGCGGGACACTTACAGCATACTGGAGAGATTCATAATTCTGATTGAGATAAAACATATGGAAAATCTAGGAGATAAGGACTTGTTGGGTAAATTTGTCGAATCTGGTGAAGAGATTTCTCTGAAAGGGTATGGCATGGATATAAATTCTCAGCTAGCACGAACGTGGGCTGGATAACTGGAAGGTAAAATGTGAATGCGGGGCTTGTGACGATGATGGGAGAGATCAATGGTGGAATGCGACATTTGTGAGGCGTGGCAACACACATGCTGCAATGGCATTGATGATACCGATACAGTACCGCAATTGTTTGTCTGTTCTGGAAGCTGTGATTCTCTACTGCCAGGAAAAGCTAAAACTCAGCAGCAATTTGAGAGTTCTGCTGTTTTGTTAATGATTCCTGAAGCAAATGGATATACAGCAGAAGCTGCAGAACCTTTTCACCAAGGTACAAATCTCCCTTTCCCTAGCTCTCCGAGTATGCGGTAGTTTGGTGGAATACTACACAGATTATAATGGGATCATAAGATTAGTTTTGGATTATGTTTTCTTCCCAATGTACAAATCTGGTGCATTAAAAACTTGGAAGACTCCAAACTGTCAAATTTGATGGTTTTAATACCAAACTGGCCTGGTGCTTTGATTGGGTGCTTAACTAGAGCCCCAAAGTTTATTCGAAAAAAAAAGAAAAAAAATCGGTACGAATTGAATATTCAAAAAATTAATGCAATTATTAACGACACAAGAAAAAAAAACAAATATTAGTAATATAAAATTTTGTTGGATCTCAAAATTTTATTATTAAATTTTTTAAGTGGTCGGTCTCTCTAAGAATATTACAACTGTTAAGTAAATATAAAACACACCTAAATAAACTTTTAAAAAAAGAACAGCATTAAATTTATAACCGGCGAATCTTCCTACATAACTAGGCCTTTAAAACCTCTCGGCAAAAGTTGACCCCAATATAATATTCAGATTAAAAATTACAGGCCTTTGTGTCAGAGGTTGATCTCCTTGCACGATCTAGACCTCTTTTCAGACTTAGCACTTTCCTATCCGTTCATAAACATCCTTGATGCTAACCATGTACTTCAGTTGTGGCAACTGATAGAAACACCTGCATCAATTCTCAATACTATTTGTATTCCAGAGGAATCGCATTGGGGCATTGCGAATAGTATTTGTCCC
>Ga0325414_1002766_pt1 | contig 17976 bp, 16 predicted proteins | sample PopdelMetagenome_8_FD_206183 | JGI IMG/M metagenome (GOLD analysis project Ga0325414, IMG submission 206183) | Populus deltoides microbial communities from Bellville, Georgia, United States - Leaf-PdKOR-R3 | ecosystem: Host-associated > Plants > Phyllosphere > Phylloplane/Leaf | place: USA... | reverse complement strand
GAAGGGACAGAAAAGCAATACCCATCAAGAAGCAGAAACTGCCTCAACTGCTAAAGAAAAGAAATTGGGCTCAAAAGTGGGCAGTGTGAGCAATAAAGAACTGTACTTTAGAGCAGATAAAATAGATTTCAAGAGCTGGGATATTCAGCTAGAGAATCATTTAAGCCGTGCTTGGTCAAGGGATAGGGAAGTGCAACCAACAAGAAAGGAAGAGTGGGAGATTGATTTGGGAAAATTGGATATAAGGCATGTTATTTCTTATGGGACTTATGGGACTGTGTATAGAGGCAATTATGACGGCCAAGATGTTGCTGGTATTGCAGTTTTTATTTATTATTCTCCTGTTCCTGCTTCCTTTGAAATGTTTATTCAATTTTGGTATTCAAGTTCTTTTCTTTTATATTTTTTTTTCCGAAGCACTGACTTACAGAAATTTCAATAATCTGTGAGATTAGCTCTGCGATCTGTTTGTAGTATAATTATGAATGAATTCCTTATTTGAAATGAAGTTGAGAAATATTTTATTTGTGTTTGATAGATAATAGGTAGCTATAAATCTCTTCGTACGCAGTTAAGTATAGAGGTCGTAAAGGAATTTCTTATGTCAAGTCTGATAACATGCTTTAAACACTTAAGTGATGAGACAGAGTAAAAGGTTCACATGTTAGTTGGAAGGTATGGCCTTTAACTGCGTGTGTTATGAACCTAGTGATTTCATCACTTTGAGGCATGGCCTTAAGAGATCAAGTATTAGTGATTGCATTTTGAGGCTATAACTTTATGAACACATGGTTATTTACTGTGCATGCACGTTATGTTGGTTTACAACCACGATAGTGTGTGTCTTATTGCATATGTTTTCAGGGTTTCTTTTGGTCTGGATTTTGTTTTTGAGAGCTTATAAAATTCGTTGTCAAAACATAGTGCTTGGCAAAGAAGCTTAAAAAAATGCAGAAGCGTCATTGGCTAATAGGAAAGCTGACTTTAGTTCATATCTCTTTTAGATAAGATGAACGTAAAATTTAATATTAAACAGTAAGGCTTGAGCTTCGACACAGATTCATCGAACCAATTATTAACATTTCTAAACATCTTTGCTTAAATTATCTTTTTATCTCTTTTGATTTTTTATCTGAGTAAATACTTTGGTTAATTTCTTTTCTTGTCTTTTTTGGTTGTGCATCATTGATTGGAATGAGATAACTATAGGTATCACTTGAGTGAGTCATGGTAAGAGCACCTGCTCATGTTTTAGGATGTCACGTAAATGGCTGAGGTTCTTCTATGAAGAAGTTTTGGACTACTTGTATATTTGTTCAAGTTCTCAATGTTTTGCTGAAGGAAAGGATGTCTTTCTGAATCCTTCCCACCCTCAAATTCTCCAAGTTCATTCCTCGGCCATTGAAAACTTTGGTTACATGCTAAGTCATCAATTATGCTGCTCTGTAGAGGTGCAATGATGCACGCTGTACTTACAGCAGATTATTTGTATTGGATGACATGTATCTTTTTATTAAAAACTGGTACATTTGTGAGGTTTCCCTGCAAGCCTCCAAAATCTTCTCTCATTTCTAGCAAGACATGCGTAATCTTATTTCAAATTAATGAGAAAAAGACTGGGTGTGATTCCTTTTTTATAGATGTTGCTGTGTGGTTTATAGGTGTCATTATGTTAAGTTTTTTTAACCACTAATTGTTTGATAGCATTGTTGTTATAATTAGTCCAATTATAAGAAACTACTATGTTTTCTGGTATTTTTCAAGCTTGTCTGTGTATATGTAAAAGCATGATGACACTGTGAATTGTCTACTTCGCCACCCAACCCATTAAAACTGCCTAAAACATCAAACAATCACTCCATATGTGCAATAATTATTTGTCTTGGCAAAGTCCTCACTGCCAACTATTAAAAATTACAGTGAAGGTATTGGACTGGGGAGAGGATGGCATTGCCACTGCTGCTGAAACTGCTGCTCTCCGGGCATCATTCAAGCAAGAGGTTGCTGTTTGGCATAAGCTTGACCATCCTAACGTTACGAAGGTAAAGGGTACACCATCATCTATCAATGGCTTGATGTCTTCTTCAGTTACCTTCCATTGATAAACAAAAAAGTTCTCTCCAAGTTATTTTTTGCGTTTTTTTATTGTGATAGTTTCTGTTCCTTAGGTTTCCATCACAAGCTTTGTAGATGCATTGCCATTGTATCCTAGTATTAAAATCTATAACTATAATCATCCATTACAGTTTGTTGGAGCTTCAATGGGAACTTCCAATCTTAAGATCCCTTCCAAAAGTTCTTCAAGTGATAGCGTCAATTCTCCTCCTGCAAGGGCGTGTTGTGTTGTTGTTGAGTACCTTCCGGGTGGGACGCTAAAGAAATTTTTAATCAGAAATAGGAGAAAGAAACTTGCCTTTAAGATTGTGATTCAACTTGCTTTGGACTTATCTAGGGGGTAAGTAAATATTTTCAATTAGAATGTTTGTTATTTGATGTTTACTTATAGATTTTTGCTTTGATCCACTTTTGCAGTTTGAGCTACCTGCACTCCAAAAAGATTGTACATCGTGATGTTAAGACAGAAAATATGCTGTTAGATGCTACTAGAACTTTGAAAATTGCTGATTTTGGTGTTGCTCGAGTTGAGGCTCAGAACCCAAGGGACATGACTGGGGAAACTGGCACTCTTGGATACATGGCCCCTGAGGTACCTGCTCCCTGTTCTTTCTTTTCTCTTGCTATAGTTTTTCCCTTTATCTGAAATCTTGATAATAGATTTTAACTAAGTAATTGTCTAGGTCCTGGATGGTAAGCCTTACAACAGGAAATGCGATGTATACAGCTTTGGTATATGCTTGTGGGAAACCTATTGCTGTGACATGCCTTATCCAGATCTTAGTTTTGCAGAAGTTTCATCTGCAGTTGTTCGACAGGTTTGTTTGCTTTTATATTTTGATAACTGTTGCCGGAAACCCATTTTTATTTCTTATAATATGGAATGCCCCATAGTTTGATCCCTGCAGTTGCAATAAGGTCCCAGAGTACATTCTGAGGAAAATACCTACATATGGTATTATGTGACGCATAATATATAATGATATGTGCTACAGAGTTGAACCTAAATATCTACTCATGTGACTAGATAATTGCTATTGTGCAAAGTGAAAGTACTGATGTTTGAATAAGCAAAGGCATGAATGGTATCTCCTGTTCTCTTGAGATTGTAGACCCAAAGGTTAACTCACATGACTAGATAATTGATGCTGAGCGAAGTGTAAATATTTGTATGAGCAAAGGCATTAAAGCTGTGTTCGTTTCACTGCTCTCATAATGTTGGTCCATCGGACCAGGTGACCTGATTGGTGCCAACTTTTTTCAACCCCGGTTGGACTACATCTTATGTTGTTAATTTGGCTGTACTGGACATTGCCTTTTTAGAATCTAGCTTGTTTGTGGTTTTAACGTGCCATCTTATGTTGATAATTTCAATGTTGAAAATAATCTTTACAGCATTTGAGGCCAGAAATTCCTAGATGTTGCCCAAGTTCATTGGCAAGTGTCATGCGTAAATGTTGGGATGCAAATTCAGAGAAGCGGCCTGAGATGGACGAGGTAGTTAGGCTGCTCGAAGCAATAGACACAAGCAAAGGGGGTGGCATGTTACCCGAAGATCAATCAACTGGCTGCTTGTGTTTTACCCCAGCTCGTGGTCCGTAACTCACCTTCCACCTTCCACCTTCCACCTTCCACCTTCCACCGGTCATATATACTCATATGGTATTGAAGCAATTCACTAGATCACAGTTTTCTCAAGCACATGAACAAAGAACTTTAGAAGCAAGAGAATTTCTGCTTCTAGTTGATTCATTAAATGTTTCAGTGTATTAAAAGTTAGCTTTTGTATCTCTGTAACTATTATCTTGCACAGAATTATAATATTTGGAAATGTTGGAGCTCCATACTTATTTTGTATATCATTTCGTGAGATAGTTGTGATTCAGAGAGTAGTTTTGCCTATAAATTATGGAAATCGAGATGGATGGAAGCTAGAAATCAGGAGTTTATGTGGATAAAAAAAGGGAATCAAAAGTTTTCATTTCAATAAATGTAATATTATCCATGGAATATTTTGAACCTTAGACAGAAAACACCTGCCGTTCTTTAGTAATATTCTGCGTCCAAACAGAAGTCTGAAGATTTGGTTTCTCAAACCATGCAGATTTTGAAAATGAATTGCTTGCAGTCATTTGAGTTTATGCGAAAACTAAAGCATTTGAAGAAAATCATGAGTACTGTAAAATAGTTTGGCCAGGAAGATGAGAATCAAAAGGATGCCAAAGTATATATGACAGCAACCAAACCAGCCTAAGATGATCACCTGGGATCTTTGCCTGTGCTATTTTGATGGTGATGTTATTGGATTAGCAGGTGGTGGTGTACGGATTGCATCAGAGATTACTCTTCTTGTTGCCCCATTTGGGGGTTTACTGTAAAGAAGTAAGAGACTTCTTGTGCTGCACACCATGACAGATGAGGCGATTTTCTTTCTTCTTCTGAAAACATGGAAAACTTTCATTGGTAAGAGGAAGGAAAATCCTTTTGAGTAATTACAGTAGAGGCAGCTCCTAAACAAAATAGCTAAAGCTAATAACCAATTATCAAGACGAAACCATTATTTTGTTAAATTAAATGATTGTCGAAGGATTGGATACAAAAATTGAAAAACATGAGGGGTTGGAAAGTAAACATTCAAAGTAGAAAGGATATTATTGCAAAGATTGGACAACTTATGGGTGCCCTTCTCCACAACCTTTGTACTCTATAAATACTCTAATCAAACCAAAGCGCAACTGACATAAACTGGGAAGGAAAGACAAACTTCTCAAACACAAAAACCCTCTGCTGGAGAGGAAAGACACAAGTTTTAAGATGGGACATCCAGCCGCCGAGACCTCGTCCTTTATGACTGATTTCCTCCGCCAATCAGGCGGCGTCGCCATTATCGACGGTGGTCTCGCGACGGAGCTCGAACGACACGGCGCTGACCTCAATGATCCTCTCTGGAGTGCCAAGTGTCTTCTTACTTCCCCTCATCTCGTTCGTGAGGTGCCCCCCCCTCCTTTCTCTCTCTCTCTCTCTATATATATATATATTAATGTGTTTCTGTTGCTGTCTCTGCTTTGATTTTCGAGTTTCTTTTCTCTTTTTTAGACCCTTGAATCTTTTTTATAACGCAAGAACTTGAAAAAAAAGGAAAAAGAAGCCAAGACTTATAAAGTAGGAAGAAAACTGTGTCATTTTTCGCTGACAGAAATTTCGAATTCATGTCGCGCAAACCCTTTTGAGAGAAAGGGGGTGGGTGCGTGAGGTCAATTGGAAATTTTGAGCGTATATGAGTGGCATTAGCTTACAACAGAGAAGGACAGTGGTAAATTAAATTGGTGAAGAGTATGGACCGCCATGTGGGCTGTTTTCAGTTCTATCTATGTATGATTGGGTGTGTGTTTGTGTTCTTGAATCAACTTTATAGATTTGTTTCTTGATTGGGAGTGCAAAAACTCAGATTTGCACTATAAAAGTTGGAATCTGGATAGACTCACCCTCATGACCATGACCATGGCCCATGTAGATGTGGTCATCACGTTTTCGAGCTTACTTGTCAAAACTCAGCTATGCTGTTTTGTGTTGGTTGAAAATCTGCAGGGACTTCAGAGTATTTAATATAGTATAATGTATTTAATTTGGGCCATTCTGCTTTCTTATTGAACAATGGGTTTGTTAAATGAAACGGGACCACTCTGTTATTGGTTGAGGATTGGAGGTTGAACTTGGACAAGCATGCAATTGTAATTATTAATAATTTTTTCCTTTTGCGTTAGGGTTTTTTTTTTTGGGTGGGGGGTTGTAAAGTATTTCCTCAGAACAATTAAGTAGAAATAGATACAGATATATCAAGTAGATTTGTCTCATATTACAGAAACTGATATGCGTTACAAACACAAACATTAAGCACATAAAACATTTGATTAACCTACATTGATAGTTATTCTTAAAATTCTTGCGTCTCTCTTAAATTCTTCAGTTTAGCCAAGAAAAATATGTCCGTAAAACTTTATGCATGAGAAATATAATCAACCATATAAATAAAAAGGAAAAGAAACTAGCATAATGAAAAGCAAGTTTAATTTTCAGAAATCACAATAACATTCATCTTAGGAAAAATGCCATATAACTGCAAGTTTTTTTTTTGTCTTTCTGGCAACAATATTTTATTGATTCCAGTGGTAAAAGTACTAATGTGGAAAACCAAATGCAATTGATGTATATATTCATTTGTTATCAAGACTGCTAATAGATAAATAACTGCCATTTTAGGAATTGCTGCCATCTTTTTCTATCTCACATTTTTTATAAGTTTTGGTTATACATGAAACCGTATGAAATGTTGATATGTGGTATCTTTCCATTGGTTAATGAGTTTCTTGACCGAGCAGGTACACCTTGACTATCTTGAAGCTGGTGCAGATATTATCATCACAGCATCTTATCAGGTAATAACAATGATCTCTTTCTATATGTGTGGGCACGCGGAATTTACACTCAGTTTCACTTGAATATGGACAGGCCACCATCCAGGGATTTGAGGCTAAAGGTTTCTCTGGTGAAGAAAGTGAATCCTTGCTCAGGAAAAGCGTGGAAATTGCATGTGAGGCAAGGGATATTTATTATGATAGATGTCAAAAAGGTTCTCCTGATAGCAATAATGTTAGGGTTCTGAAACAACGACCTATTTTAGTTGCAGCTTCCATTGGAAGTTATGGAGCTTATTTAGCTGATGGATCCGAGTACAGGTGAGTCAACCTCTAGTCAAGTAATTGCATGAGCTGCATCACTGCACATATCTATTTATATCACTATCATGCGCCAATCAACTGTCATATCTCTTAGTGCTCTTAATTTTAATTTTAAAAGCTTTGTGGAGAACTTAATACTTAGAGTTCTTATGGGATCTGAGAAAATGAACACGGTCTAAGCTTGATGGTTTCAGAATGTGGTTCACTATCAAACACCAATTAACAGTCATGTTTTAAAAGCATCGTGGAGACTTACACCTCAGTTTTTTTTATTGAATCTGAGAAAATGAACATGGCCTTAAGCTTGATGGCATCAGAATGTGGTTTGATATCCTTTCAGAAAGAGGGTGTCCTACTCTCCTTAATAGAAAGTAAACTTCTAATTATTCTTTCTTTACCTCTTATTGTTGCTCTCCCTTTACAGTGGGAACTATGGCGATGCAGTTACCCTTGAAACCTTGAAAGATTTTCATCGCAGAAGGGTACAGATTCTTGCAGAATCAGGTGCTGACCTCATAGCATTTGAAACAGTTCCAAATAAAGTAGAAGCTCAGGTATTGATCAGATCCTTTTTCATATCATAACATTTTAATTTCTTTCTCATAGAGGAAAGTCATGATCAAATCTAGGAATAGGAAACGAAGTTAATACTGGTGCTACATTTCGTTTTGGTGCTTATTTTCCCATTGATTATGTCTGTGTTTGTTCAGGCTTATGTTGAGCTCTTGAAGGAAGAAGACATAAAGATTCCTGCATGGTTCTCTTTTAACTCTAAGGATGGCGTTAACGTGGTTAGCGGTGACTCTTTGCTTGACTGTGCTTCAATTGCTGAATCATGCCAGAATGTAGTTGCAGTGGGGATCAACTGCACACCTCCTAGATTTATTCATGGACTGATTTTGTCTATTAAGAAGGTATGCTTTTTGTCTTCCTGCTATTCTTTTGTTGATGTTTTTAAATGTTCTTAATGAAGCACTGAACTACAGTGTTCATTATTGGTGGCCATAACTTGTCTCAACCTGATGCAAATTCAGACCAATGTCATTTGTACAATAACTGACCATCAAAACTCTTTCTTCCGTTAATGAACTTATTTATCCATGCTAGAAATATAAACAACAATGAAGCAAGAAGAACAGAAAAATAATACTTGCCATCTATGTCCACAAAATTGTGTCGAAGTTGTTGTCAATGATTACACTGGGGTTAAAACTTTTCTTGGTCAATAATTAACAATAGCCTAATTTCTTCGACAGTGTTTGAACTTACAATTATCATTTATTTTTCTCTGGTTAATAAGTCAAGAACTGTGATTGAATTTAAGAATTGAATGAACTAAAGTAACATCAACCACAACTTAGGAATCTTACAATCGTGATAAGCTCCTTGTCTATTTTAGAGATTTAAGATGATATTGATGGTTTTATACTCTTTTTTTAGTCCACTATGGTCTTGCACTATGTTCCACTGTGCACTCTCGGTATAAAGAATGTGGTAATGGATAGCTGTTGGCATATAAGATCACTTGATAGTTGATACTAGATGACTTGGGTGGGTGTTCTATGGCAGCAACAGTTATAACACTTGCCCCTTGACTTCATGGTTTCTATTTATTTTATGTTAAAATAGTTGTTGGATAAAAAATAAGAATGATTTGATGTTCTTAATATATATATATATATATATATATATATATATAAAGTTAACGGGTGTCTGGCACTTTTGCTTAATGAAATTATGATTTTATCAGGTGACTACAAAACCAATACTTATTTATCCAAACAGTGGAGAGAGTTACGATGGCAAGCGAAAGGAATGGGTGGTGAGTTCATTTTGATGGCTGTGGAAAGCACATGGAAATTATTTCCATATTGTTTTTTTAATAATATTCGAAGGCATCAATAAGTCCTTGTTATTTCAAGAAAAGGATTCTCTCAAGTTCTTCCAAAAGTAATTGCAAGCAACTTTGCCTTGCGGAACACTATTTTCTGTCTGTATCTTACAACTTCATGGCTGGTTCTATTTTTTAATATGCCAATTAACTGTGTCAACCCGCTTTCTATTGCAGCAAAACACAGGCATATCAGATCAAGATTTTGTATCATATGTAAATAAATGGTGTGAGATTGGGGCTGCCCTTGTTGGAGGCTGTTGCAGAACAACTCCCAATACTATCAGAGCCATATACAGGACTCTTTCCAGTAGATCTCCTGCTCCATCCTTATAGTGACCACGCTTGCCTTCCCATGGAGTCTATGTAATTCCAAACCCAAACATGGATGCTGAAAAAGGCCCTGCGTGGTATGAAATTTTTTCCCTGATATTGAGGGAAGTGTTTGATCAAATCTAAGATTAAGGTCTGAGAAGTTTGTAGAAAGATTGAGGTTTCTATTTCATGAGCTACTAGTTTTGGAAAGGCTACCGCTATTGAATTCTGACCCGAAGATCGACAGCCTTGTTTTTTGTACTGTTGTAAGAATCTTGACCCGAGGATCTACAGTTTTGTTAACTGCATTGTTGTGAGACAGGATTTCAAGTTAAATAAGATATTTCTAATAACCCTCTAGAATAGTCAAAAGTTGTACACCATTTTGATCTGGATTATTTGATTATACTCCACCCTATTAAAGTTTTCAGAGACATTTTCGGGCAACTTACCCACATAGCCTACTCCGAATAATTACTATACATAGAGATGCTGAAAAATTAAAGGTGCACACGATTTTAATTGAAACGATCTGGAAAAGCAGCTCTGGCCAGTAGCACAAAAGGAAATCTTGGCTGAGGGCAAGAAAATGCAGTCTATCAGTTAAAAATTTACCACTTCGATTTTCCGGTCAGACAAAAATCTATCAAAAAACACGGTAAATCACATTAGATCTAATTGCATGGTACAAACCAATCATATTGGTGCAAGAAAGTCCCTAAATTAACAGGATTTTCAAGTCCCTTGCATAAGAAGGAGCATCAGCATCAGTGATCACGTATCAAAACCAGAGTAGACACCGCTTTCCCTTAACAACCTCTTCTCTTCTTCAACATAATTCTTCCCCCTACTTGCCTGACCAAGCTCTCGTTTCCTCTTCTCTTTCTGCTGGAATGACATATTTTTCTTCTCTTTTGAAGTTTGCACATTCATCAAAGCCTCTCCATCCCTCAATGCATTTCTTGTTTTCTGTCGTTCTTGGTAGGATTCTCCAACATCCGTGGTTTCGCGACGCTCTTTGCCAGAAGACCAAGTCCAGTCTGGTTTCGTGTCATCTTTTGGTGCTGGCACACTCAGGACTGACAACCCCCCTTTATAACCATGTTGTCTCAACGCTTCAAAGTCCACAGCACCACCACTCTTGAGCTTTCCAGACTTGCCTGTTCATATGGGTAATCTCAAAACTTTCTTTAGTAACCAAAAACAAATCTCAAGAATAGAAGAAATGAACACAGGATACCAAAATGATTAACAAAATGGTTATGGAACAATTAACAATACAACAACTAGCATCAGAGGGAGCAAAAACAGCCCATTAAGATTCTTCTTAGCATGTCTGTCTCTTTAAAAACCTGGACTTTCTAGGTTTTTCCTTAGTACCGACCAGAATTCATTCGTTACACATCCATCTTTCTTCCTTCCATTCAATCATCATACATGAATTAACGTTATTATGCTTTTATTTGACTATCAGGAAATTAAATATTTCTTAAAGAATGTAATATAATAGGTCTGTTAGTTCAAGAAATAGTTATTACCTTTAGATTTCTTTTGTCTCGATGATTTCTTGTCAGCTGCTGCACCCTCTGAATCTGATCCCGAAGACGACGAGGAATCATCCTCCTCATCACTCCACGGCGTTAGCCTCTTCATTGTATCAAATCGCAATCACTTTTGAGTGGGCAAAAGGGGGTTAGGGTTTTTACCTTACTCTTTCTAACTATCTCGTAGACGAGGAGACCGCCCGACACTCGATTTTATTTTTGCTGCTGACACGACTTCGTTTTGTCAGTAACAAAAACACCCTGCACTCAAAATATATTAACAAAAATACCCTTCTCCTTAAAGTAAACCACGCGTGGAATTAGATAGATATCTACTAATTCCTCTTTCTTTTTAATTTTTTTCACCCCTTTCATCTGATGGATCAGAGACTGCAAAACACACACGTAAAGCTCTTAGCCTTCGATCTCCTTTCTCTAGCCCAAACTCCCTCGTTCTCCACCTACGACCCGATCATCTTCACTCGCAAAAACACTACCATCTCCCGCACCGAAATCCTAGGCGTCATCACCTCCCGCGAGCTAAAACCAAACAAATTTCTCAAATTCACAATTGACGACGGCACTGGCTGTGTCACCTGCGTTCTCTGGCTCAACCAGCTCACCTCTCCTTACTTTTCACGCCGTAATCCTGCTAATGTTAAATTAATTGCTGACATGGCTGCTCATTTTGCATCGGAGATTAAAATCGGAGTCGTGGCTAGAGTTCGTGGCAGGATTGCAGGATACAGAGGTGCGGTGCAGGTTACGGTGTCTGATGTTGTGGTCGAGAGGGATCCCAACGTGGAAGCTTTTCATTGGTTGGATTGTATTAGGTTGGCCCGTAATTGTTATAATGTGGTTGCTGGTGGCGCCGTTTAATTGCAAATTACCAATTAGCAATGCAATTAGCGGCGTGCTTTGTGATTCTGTATTTGTCGACTGAAAAAAGAAAAATAAGAGCTTCCGGTTTTCAACGTTGGCAAATAATTACTTGGTTAATTAAATCCAATTTTGCAAAATTAATCACCATTTCTGGAACTAAAAGGCAGGTTTGGGATCTAAAATTAGGGTTTAACAATGACAGGTGGCTGTTAAAACGACGTCGTGTGAAGTGGTTTTTAGGTGTCCTTGCGAAAATACCCCATCTATTTTCCTTATTTTCATGCAAGAAACGGCATCGTGTTGAGCGAGATACTCAAGTTGACCCAAAAAAATCGGAGAGAAAGGATAGGAAAGGTTGAAGCGAGAGGGTTAAGCAGTAAGCAGTGCCTCTCTCTCTGTTACCTCGGCGCGGCGGCGGCGGCGGCTGATCTTTCACTTTATTAAACAGTACAAAGGTACCTATCAGTCTCCTCTTCTTTTCTATAACCTACTAGAGTTCGTGCAAGGAATTCAACTTTACCATTTCGTCTCTTATAAGTGATGTGGTTGCTTTTCCTTTTTAAACTTTCGGGGCTTTTGCTTTGACCTTAAGTTAGGTTCACTCACTCATGATATTTGCAACGCTGGAAGAGAAAAATAAATAAATTTAAAGACTCAAACCTCGAAAATAGTATTTTGGTGTGTTATGACTCTTTGTTGCTAATTTTTATACATATGGGTGGGGGTGGGTAAATTCTGTTGGTACAGAACATTATGGAGATAGATGCTGAAGATGTCAAAGACAGCTCCCTCATTTTGATCAAGCAAGGAGCTGAAGCGGTGAGTTCTCTTGTAACATTGTTATGTCCTGAGACGACATGATTTTGCGTTTCCCTTTATTATGACTGCACCCACACCCCAACACAGTATATTCAGTCACAAATTTTATCGAGTATGTTCTGTTCTTGTTTGAATTCTTGCATATCCCGCGCTATTATTGCTTTTGTTTGTTTGTTTGGGGTTGTTCTCTTTCAGAGGGTTTTTGAGTCAAGTTTTGTTGGAAGGAGGTCTATTGTAAAGGAACGTTTCTCGAAGAAGTACAGGCATCCGACTCTGGATTCTAAACTTACTCTCAAGCGTTTAAATGCGGTGAGTCACAAGTTTGTATTTTTTTTCACTGGTTTTCTTTACATATTGCAGAAGTGTTGAATGTTTTCCGTGAACTTTGGAGCAGGAAGCTAGATGTATGACAAAGGCAAGACGACTAGGGGTGTCAACTCCTGTGTTGTATGCTGTGGATCCACTTCTGCATTCTCTAACATTTGAGTATGTGGAGGGTCCTTCTGTGAAAGATGTCTTCCTTGAATTCGGGTTACATGGTATTGTGGAAGAACGATTGGATGACATCGCAATGCAGATTGGCGATTCAATTGGAAAACTACATGACGGTGGTCTTATTCATGGTGACTTGACCACATCAAATATGCTACTTAGGATGGGTACCAATCAATTGGTGAGCTATTTTATCTGTTATAGTAGAGGCAAAGAAATCCTTGTTTTCTCTGTTTGTTTACTTGATTGTTACCATATCCCTGCATCACAACCAGAGCTATCTTCTCTCAGGTCCTAATTGATTTCGGCCTTAGCTTCACATCAACCCTCCCTGAGGACAAAGCTGTTGATTTATATGTACTGGAACGAGCTTTACTTTCAATGCATTCTTCATGCGGAAATGTGGTGAGCCAAGACTAAATTTTTATTCATATCCTAATTTCATGTATGCTATTTTTTATTGTTGACAGATGCGAGGAAAAGGAGTTTTAAATACATCGAGAATAAAAGAGTGAGATCAATTGAGAATTTGCCATGGAACAGTAAAACTATTGAGAATTTGCACGAGTTTGACGTTTTTAGTTAGTACAGGAATAGAAATTCAAAAAGGAGCCAGGTTTCTACAAAATTGTCATAGTGAATTTGTTAAAGCAACTGCCGAAACATTGGTTCTTAAAGTGCTTTCTTATAGTTTTATCTTTTACTGTGCGAAGTTAACATGGAACTGAATAGAAACCTGCAAAATAGAACTTTGCTCATGATCTACGTTCTTGTACAGATGGACCGCATTCTCGCCGGGTACAGAAAGTCCTCAAAGCAGTGGTCATCTACGTTGAACAAGCTAGCTCAAGGTACAATCCTGCTCTCCTAATTGATCAACTTCTCCACTACTATTTTTTTTTCTCTTACTTGTACGATTCTCATTTTGTTATTGTTTATAACCTATTACAGTTCGACAAAGGGGTCGAAAGCGCACCATGATTGGATAAACTTTTTCCTCTATTTGTTCCATATTAGGTAAAGAGAAAGAGGTGTCCGTTAAAGTGATCAAAATTATGACAATTTATATTGCTGCTGTATTTTTATGCATATGTAATGATCGACCTACAAGTTGTGATGCATGAAACAAGTTTTCATGTATGGCCAGGGGTTCAATAGTTTCGTTTTCATGACAGTTTACTGTTAGAGGAATTGAGGAATCCAAATTAAATGATTATCGCTACGTGTGATCTTTATTTTTTGTTGTTGTTGTTGGAGCTGTTGACTGGTGGAAACTTTGAACTTGAGCTGGTCATTGACGCGACAAACGCGACATGTTATATCATGTACTAGGTTGCTCAGAGGGTTTGTGATTCGAATCACACAACCTTTGCTTTATAAGTAGAAGTTATGGGGCATTCTGCAGTGCTACTGTCCTACCTCCTATTTGTTCAAATCTTACGAGCTCTTTCCTGACAACTCCTCACAACTGTTGCCACAGCACACATTTTGTTTGATATGAACATCAAAATTGAGTTTGGTTTGCTGTGCCCGCGTAATCTCTGATTACAGCGTCAGCCAAACCATTTTTAGACTATTTATCTATGGGCATGATTACCCTTTGAGGTATCATCGTTAATTTCAGTCATTAAAAAGGTCGCAGTCCTTTCCTCTAGCTTAGCCCATATGCCTTTGCGTGTGTTTGTCTTTTGGTTTTCGTACTGTGAGAATTGAGACGTCGAGAACCGTGGTCCTTGTTTCCTCCATGTGTTGCATAAATCGTTACTGTTTCCTTCATCATATTTCCCGTTTGTCCCATGTGGCACGTGAACTTATGTGACGGTAAGGGTCAGTGATAGTGCCCCTTCGGGAAACCATAAATGGAGATCACCAACTACCACGCCAAGAAAGCCTCGCGCATTATTCACTTCTACAGGCACCTTTGGAAATTGGAACGATCGATAGGAAATTGAACCCATTGTTTCAGACGCACCTCATCTTCAGAGAAATCCACATAATTCCTTCATGTTTTATTGGTAGAGATGAGAAAATTCTGGGTAAGAGTTTCAACAATGATTGGATTAGTTTTCTTATGCTGCATTCCTCACGTCATGTTGCTGGGGCCTCATTTGCCGGGATTGTTTGTTTTTTTGCTGATGAAACCGTGTTTCGTGATTTTTTGAATTTTTTTTATTTGAAATTAATATTTTTAATGTTTTTAAATTTTTTTAGTATTAAAAAAATTAAAAATATTATTTTATATATTTTTAAATAAAAACAAAATACACCAGCACCGGGAAAGCTCATCCAAGCAGAGCACATGCAGTGCTGATGGGTGCTAGGCCTAAGGTTATCACTTGTCAGTTGCAACATATTCAGGCCCATATCTCATCGTGGACCAAACCGTACATTGGCCCTCCAATTTCTCGTCTGACTCACTGAACATTCCACACCAAGAACATCGGAGTTCCTGTTCCTCCTCTTCTTCTTAGAGTAGCTTCGTTCCAAAGACGCATGCACCTGTTACGTGCCAAAATCCCTGCCAAGCTCCCGCCAGCAAAGCTGCAAATCCCACAAGAATTCCTTGAGCTCACAATACTAGACTATCACTGGACGAATGCTACTGCTTTTTTTCTTTTTCTTTCTTTTTTTGGTTTGGTATGAAGTTGCTATTTGCTAATGCCAAGGAGAATAATGGCTCTAATGTCCTTCGACAGTGAAGGCATAACATGCCACTAGTTATGGAGAGTTTGGAAGCGGAAGCTGATGTTTAACCTAACAATATGGATCCATCTGCCAGACATTTAAGAGGCAGAGAACTACAAAAACAAGTCATGACAAATTGGTAGTTGTCTAGATGATGTCGATTGTAAGAATTTGTTGTTCCATGTGAACAAAGCCGCAATCGTATAGTTAGCCCACTTATCTTTTGTTGTAAGAGTATCCATAGGTTAGTGCATTTAATTATAGCTAGCAATTGAACACAAGATTAGTCACCCAATTTTCAACGAGGGAACCACTGGTTCAATTGAATTGGAACTGCTCTTCTTCACCGATTATTTCAGGGTTTTTGCAATCAATGCTCCTCGGCCAATCAACCAGTGTAAGTTAACAAGTGAATCATCTTTATGCTCTTAGGAGCTGTCTTTAACACAGTATTAATCTTGCATGGAATTGGAGTTGTTGCGCAGATTTGACATTTACTGTGACATTAGATTTAGCTCTAGGCATAATCCGATATCACCAAACCAATATCTTATTTAATTCAATTAAAAATCCAACCTAGAATAGGTTTTAAATTTTATTTTTTTAAGGATAAACTTACCAGACTAGTCTGGTCGAGTTTAACGCTGTCGATCCGCGTAGTAGCACGGTATTTGCTTGAATTCATTTACAATTCTCTTAGTTAGTGTGATGGGGGGAAAATATGATTAGTACGTGTTGTGTTGGGTTTTAGAGCTATAAACATGGTGTGATATTGACTTACTAACCAGAGCATGACAGATGGAAGGAGGGTACGTAGCCAATGAAAAGCCAATAATTGTCTGGTGGGGAATTATTTTGAGGAAGATAACTGATGAAATATAGATAGACTTCGTGATTTGATGGCAAACATGAAGAGTTAGGAAAACAAGGCAGGACAACGACAAGAAAGCTGCTAATGCCAAGGAAATATGAGGAGAAAATGTAGCCCAACTCTTCAGTTTCTACCGAAGGTAAAAACCTTCACATCAGCAAGTAGAAGTCCATCCCTTTCATTTTCCTTTTGGCGTGCTAGAAGAACATCAATCTTCAACTGGAACTAGGTCCATTATTGACTCTACTTTTGTTCGTTAGTTTGGAAGCTAACGAAAAGGGTTCTTGATCTCCCATTTGGACAACTATAGCTGGAGAGCTCTGTAATGGAGATGTCGTTAGTGGTAGCCTGGAGAGCTAGTAGTGGTTAAAGGACAATTACTGCAATTATTCTTCTTCTTCTTCTTCTTCTTCTTTCTATGGGCTGGTACTGCTTGTGGCCCTCGTAAAGGCCCATAGGTTAGCATACAATTATGCAGAGAAGGGTAAAACAAACAGTACAAAAATCTCTTTGATGTGACCATCCTTGCTACAATCAACAAACAAGGGCATGTTTAGCTGTTCACATCTGGAGTTTCTACTAGCAAGTCTTGAATTCAAATTTTAAGAGGGACAGGAAGCCTACTCCATTGCATGATTCAAGGCCCGTCAAGTCTTTCAATAAATGAAAACAAGTACTTAAAAGCATGGTTTTAAAACTACCAAGTTGAAGTTCAAATGGTTGGGAGGGTCGATTTATTTTTTTATTTAAAATAATATCATTTTAATAAAAAAAAACTTTTCAAAAAAGCTAACAATTTTGATGGCCGGTTTTTAACTGATTCAACCTGAGTTTTTGAATGAATTAACTGAATTTTTATTCAAAAAAAAAACCTACTCCATTGCATGATTGAAGGCCCGTCAAATCTTTCAATAAATAAAAACAAAGGACTTAAAAGGATGGTTTTAAAACTAGCAAGTTGAAATTCAAAGTGTTGGGAGGGTTGATTTAATTTTTTTTTATTTAAAAAATTCAAATAATAATATTTTAATAAAAAAACTAAAAAAAAAGCTAACAAGTTAATGGCTAGGTTTTTGACCGGTTCAACTTGAGTTTTTGAATGGATTAATTGAGTTTTTATTTTTTTCATGAGTTTTTAAATAACTAAATCTCGAACCAACTCATCAAGCCGGTATCAGAAATGGATTGTTGGTGGGCAATCAGCCTTCAATTTCTGAGACCTCATAGTTGTTCTAATGACATGTGTACATAATAAGATACACCGAATACATAATCATCAGGGATAGCTTAACTGGTTAGATTTTGGGATTGTTCCTCAATAGTTATGAGTTCGAGTCCTCTCATAACCACTTAAGGTTTACATAGTCGTTAACTTCAAAGATCATATGAGTAGTTGAGGTGCTCATGAGCTGACTCATACACTCACAATATTAAAAAAAAAATACACCGAATACATGTTTTCAATGAGTTATCAATAACATTATTCATGTTCAGGGAACCACTGAAACTGTGGTTTGGAAATACACCTCCCTTTTTACAGGTAGTAATGAAAATGACTAGGGACAGAAAGCCCATCTTATTCCTATTCCAAAGAAGATAAAAAAAGAAGGGAAAAAAAGGCCC
>Ga0325414_1002764_pt1 | contig 17982 bp, 13 predicted proteins | sample PopdelMetagenome_8_FD_206183 | JGI IMG/M metagenome (GOLD analysis project Ga0325414, IMG submission 206183) | Populus deltoides microbial communities from Bellville, Georgia, United States - Leaf-PdKOR-R3 | ecosystem: Host-associated > Plants > Phyllosphere > Phylloplane/Leaf | place: USA... | reverse complement strand
ATGCGTTATCATGGCGAAATATTATCATTGTCCATCGAGGTAGCAAAAATTTGTCTTCTTATAACGTGATAAATATCATTGTAAAACATTTTCAACCTATTGCGCTTAGATTCATTTTACATGAGCAAGAAGATGGCGGTAGGGCCCTAGAACAGAAGCGATGATCCTTTTCATTTAAGAACAATTATGTGCATCATCCACACAAGTAAAACTTTCTTCACAAAGAATGTAGGGCCGCTAGGCAACCGATTCATAGTCGTTGCTTCTTCCCAGGTGGTGTGTCATCATCATAATGGCCGCCGTCACCATTCTCCTTATCTATTTTCTTTTTGGCCAGTATCTTATTTATCTGGTGCAACTCATTATTAAGCTTCTGGTCCTTGTTTTGCTTTCTCGTCTTCCGACCATCTTGCATCTTGACACCAAACTGGAATGCAGCCTTTGGCATTGCTTCCTTCTGCTCATTGTATTTTGCCCACTCGTCTTCTGTATCAAAGTCCCATCGATGAAGTCGACCTTTTGCCTGTTAAGAGAGAATACAAAAGTATAATCAGCACAGATTATAAATTTCAGCAGATTAATTAAATATTTTGCATTACAACCCCCTCATCATAAGTGGTTGACTGGGCCCAGGATCGACCGTCGTGGCCAAGGATCTACAATGATTTTCCTTCTCACCAACCCACAACTAGGAAATCATTAAGACAACATTTTAAGGTTCATTAAGTACATGAACTTCCTACTACAGGTTCTTCTGTCGATTGAGAAATATCAAATCCATGTTGCCATAAAAAAAAGTAGAGTACATGGAAATAACAATTTCAAATCAAATGCTTTGTACATGCTCCATTTTTTTGTGTCAAAAGAAAAGGTAAGTTGCTCATTTAAGACCAACCACTTACCCGACCACCCATGTCCATTTTTGACAAGTCATCTTCATCATCACTATCAACAACCTCACGAGTAAAATGTTGATATGCAGGATAACATTCAGAATAACTATCAGAAATGAAGTTGGGATCTTTTTCTCTGGCATCTTTCTCCCTCAGCTGTTGAAGCCTCTGATCATCCCGCTTAAACACAGAACCTAAACCCCGATCCTTCTCTTCCTGGGTCATGAAGTGTGGATCTTGTTGAATACTAGAAGCAGCTTGCATGTCATAAGCCTGCATTGTTTGCTGGGTGTACTGTTCAGGATATGCGAATTGCTCAGCATATTGATAGTTCTGCCACTCTCCTTGGTAGTCAGTAGATAATGCTTGAGCATGGACAGCATCATATCCATTCTAAAACAAACAATCAACAGAGAAGATTAAAGTTGATCTGGTAGACAACTGACTTTTAATAACAAGTGCCAAGAGGTAGAGCAATTGCAAAATGAACTGCGAGTATTTCTTCCTACAACTTAATAAGTATTGCAAATGTCATATCAAATATGATCAACTTACCGGGTCTTGCCATTCATGAGATAGCTCAGAGGGAGGCACTGGACCATAAACTGGTTCACTGAAATAGGATAATCTTTCCTTGTTTCGAGGAGATTCTTCCATGTCCTCTGAAAGAGGGCTTTGGCTCATGTCTTTTCCAGGAACTTCATAGTCAATGCCATGCCCAACAAATATGTCATTCTCGTCTTCCCTAGCAACAGCAGGTTGCTGCTTCTCAAAGGAATCAGCCAGATTGTTTTTTGGAGGTGGTGGAGGTGGTGGCAAAATCTCCCTTTCAGTTTTGTTGTTCAACATGCCACCGCTAGGTTTTGAAGGCTTATCATGCTCATCATATTCATTGCCAACAACTGAAATCTTTCCTGTAAGATAAAACCAAAATAAGGAGGGGGAAAGACATTGTCACTCAAGTAATAAACAGGAAAAATGACCAAACTGAAGGATGCATATAATGAACAATGTCAATAACCAATGAGAAATCAATACGAATGGCAAAGTTGGGCCTATTTCACCATTCAAAACCAATAGTACGCAACAAAATATTACTCGTACGCACATTTCAAACTTTTGAATTAACCTCTAATGAATTGAATAAAAAACATTCATTCATTTCAGCCAGATAGCAAACTTATGTCACTTAGCTATTAATTGCAAGCAACCTTCACAGAACCATACTGTATCAGACAATGATCAAAATGATGTTACATTAAGCATATCCATTTCAAACGCACTGAACTGCTGAAAAAGATATCCCATAGCTTGCAGTTAGAAAGTAAAAGGCCCATGCTATGATGCATTTAATCCAATTAAGGAAACAAAAGATAGATTCCACAGTGATGCCTTGTTACTAACTAGAATGTGCTGTGCACAGAATAACCTTTTGCGTCTTTATCCTTCTTTTTCTTCTTGAGAACCTTCCCAGAAGATCCAAGGCGAAGATATGACATAATTTTAGCAATTCGATCAAGCACAGATCCATCGACACTGACGGTAACCATTTCCTACATAACATAATACAACCCAAAGTCAGATATGCTTTCAGATATTTGTAAGAAGTAAACTAGATTGCTTCAATGGATCAAGAAAATATAAACCTCTGGCACTGGACAATCAGCTTTGCTTCTGTGCAATGTGGTTGGAATGTCGTGAGAGTATCCACCTTCCTACAACACCCAATTAAGAGAAAAATCAAGACATTCTACTTGTAAGGATGCATTCAAAACTGGATAAAAAGAGCAAGACAAGTAAAGCACTCCTCTGCTCCTGATCCAAAAATATAATTGCATCATATTAAAACTTCCCAGCACTTCTAGGTTTACTTCGTATATTTTAACTCCAGTTTTTGGCCCTTTGTCATCTTATACTATCAAAGTATATTACTTAACAATCTTGCACTTTCACGTTTATCCAAAGATGAACCATCATACAGAAAGGCCTGAATTGGATGCCCCAAACTAATAGCTTTCTCTAACCTCCAAGTGACCTCAAAGCCCTAAAGACTGTAAACAAAGAAATCACTTTGCTCACTGCTACAAGTCAATTCAGCTCTGGCATTTTACAATCTGCAATATTGAGAGCTGTCGAAGCAGGAGAACAATTAAAAGAAAAGAAAAGAAAAAACTCAATAGGAATTTCCATGGAATTTTTCCATTAAAGTTAAGCTTCTATATTGCCACAAGTACAATTAGAGGAAAAAAAAATTCATCTGACTAGGTAAAATCAACGACACTAATAAAACCAACATTATGAGGAGAAAGTTTGAAGCTTCCCAAAATAGACTCTTGGTTAACAAAGACAGAAAGCAGATAAGCCAAGCTCACACGGGAAAGTTCTGGGGGTTTCTCTGAAAATCCTTTCTTTCTCGTCATACTGAGGTAGGTTAAAAATTAGCATAGAAAAAGTAAAATCCTTACCATGTTAAAAATAAATGACATTCGACCAGGAAGAAACATCTCATTTGTCTTGATAATGGTTTGAGGTTTGACTATCCATTGGTAGACTGACTGAAACAGGAAAATAAACAATTTAGACAAAGCAGAAAACTAACTTCTAATTGATAAAATTAACTTTGGAATCCAATTCTGTAGTTCTGCATATTCTCAAGAATTCAACACACCTTTGCAGTTGCAGTGCGAAACAATATTTTTTGGTCTTCCTTGGATGCTCTGTCAAACAATACAAGAGTGCATTAATTCAAAACAAGACTATTACATGCTGAATAGCCAAAGCACTCAGAAATAAAAAGTGGAATAGTAACAGAAACCAAATTGTTAGTATTATATTTCTCCAAAACATGCAAAAAAAATGTAACTCTTGAAATACATTCAGAAACACCAAAAGTAGAATATTCACATTTTGTACATATAGTTTGATAATAATTAAGGCAAGGGAAGAGAATTCATTGGGGAACACGATCAAATTTGACAATGCAACTAGTCCCAAAGTTGTGGTCTCAGAATCAACCCCCCACCCCCAACACTCAGTGGACGTTCTATCTCAGTGGATGTTCTATCAGTTTGAACGTATCATGCTTGATCAACCATGGGCTCAAATAACGCTACATCACAGCAAGTTATTCCCACATCATATTGGATGGGGAGCACAAAGAATATTGATTCCTCACAGTCCAACTTTGTTTCTTCAAAGATACCTTCACACCCTCAACTTTTCTTTAATAAGTGTATTTACATGCAATCTCATCTTTCAATATACTTATCAACCCTTCTTATTTTTCTCATTAAAATTTTCATGTTCATCATTAAAATCAGAATAAACACCACCAAATTTACAACTCTGAAAAAAAAAAAAAAGATCAAACATACCTAGACTTCCCATCAACATCCTCTGCCGAATCCGGCTTCTTATCGATCTCACTTCTCACCTTATTAAGCAAAGCATAATCGAGTCCTTTCACCAAATGCGTATGCTCCACATCACCTAAAACATCACCATTTATTCCCCCATCAATTAAAAGAAAAAAAAAATAATAAATCAATATTAAACCACCCTTTACCGAAGATACCAACCTCCAAGGTACTTGCTCTTTTCGATAGAAATCTGATTTGAATCAGCTACTGACCGGATATCAACAGTCCCCGGTGGAGCAACCGCGTGAAATGACCCTAATTCAGTCGGTTCATAATCGGGATTCTGATCTTCTCTTCTCTCCTTAGCTCGGTCCCTATATTTCGGTGTGTCTGATTCCTCTGGCTTCTCCTCTCTGCATGCAACAATTTCCATTTTATTAAATAAGATTCCATTAAAACATCAGTTTTCAAAACAAAACAAAGAAAGAAAGAAACTGCTACGTATAATTACTTGCGACGTGCAATTTTCTCCTTGTAGTGCTTTTTCGAAGATGTCATTGCTGATAATTTTGGTGCTACTAAAAAAATTAGGGTTCTTGAAAATGGAATTTTGGGGAGGGCGAGAGAGGTGATAACGAAACGGATTGGAAAATTGTACGACTTAAAATGTTATCCGCACCGTTTTGTGTAAAGTTTTTTTCAAAAAATAACTTTTTTTTAATGTTTCTTTATGTTTTTAATATTAAAAATATTATTTTTATATATTTTTAATAAAAAAATATTATAAAAAATAGGTTATAAATATACTATTATAACCATCTCTTGCTTTAATAAACTATAAAAATAGGCGAAAATAAAAAATCCATCATAAAAATGGCCATGTAATATAATAAAAGCATAATAAATCATACTAAATAAGTATAGAATTTATATTTAAAATAAAACTAATTTATAATACTTATTTATCAAAAATCTTATAATATAACAAAACTAAAATTCTTATTGTTTTTAATGATTAATTATTTTTCCTTAAAACTTTATTACTTTTCATTAATGCAAAATGATTTTCTCCAATAAATTTTTTCAAAATACTACTTTGTTTACGTGCACTTCTAAATAAGATTAAGTAAACTAAGAGAATTATAATTAATAATCTCTCTACAATGACTAAACCTAAGCTCTAAATTGTGAAAAAAATTAATGAGAGGAAATAGAGCTTTAAATCCAGAAAAGCAAAGATGAAAATAGGTGAAAAATACTGCAAGAAAAGCACAAGATTCTAAGAACACCACTTTATTTAGATGCACTTTGAGGTTCAACAAACCAAGAGAATTGTAATTAATAATCTCTCTACAATGACTAAACCTAAGCTCTTGAGTAGAAAAAATAATAATAAAAGGAAACAAACCTTTAAATCTAGAAGAGCAAAGATGAAAATATATGAAGAATAGCGCAAGATTCTAACAACACCACTTTGTTTAGGTGCACTTCTAAATGAGGTTCAACAAACTAAGGGAATTGTACTTAATAATCTCTCTACAATGACTAAACATGAGCTCTAGATTAGAAAAAGAAAATAATGAGAGGAAACATAGCTTTAAATCCAAAAGAACAAAGATGAAAATAGATGAAGAATAGCGCAAGAAAAGCGCAAGATTCTAATAACACCATTTTGTTCCTAAATGAGATTCAACAAACCAAGAAAATTGTACTTAATAATATCTCTACAATGATTAAATCTAAGCTTTATATTAGAAAAAATAATAATGTGAGGAAATAGAGCTTTAAATCCAAAATAGCAAAGCTGAAAATAGGTGAAGAAGCACGCAATAAGTTCTACGAAAAAACCAACTCTAAAACACTATTATTCACCCTCCTTTTATCATTGATTTTAAGAGCCAAAAAATTGATACAATCCATCCATTGTTAGATTTGATTACCCTTTTAAAAACAAAAATTACACCTGAATATTTTTTTTTATTTAAATTATGTCTTTTGATTTTCATGGTTTTACCAAAAATGTTATATGACTTAATTTTCCATTTGAACCTAGATCTTGAGTTCTTTAGTCAACTAGATAAATTGGGACAATATCAATCCATCAGATGTTTTAGATATTTTTATTCATAGTATTATACCTACAACACCCAAGTCTTTTATATCAAACTTATAAGTTATTATTTTCTTAGTATACTTGATCATATAATTATTTTTATCTAAAATAAACATATCATCTATATAAAGACATACAATGGCATACCATTTATTTATGTTTTTCACATAAACACATTTATCAACTTTTTTGATCTTGAACTCATTTGATAATATAACCTTGTCAATTTTGTCGTGCAATTATTTAGGTGTTTGTTTCAAACCATATAATTATCTGACAAGCTTATAAACTTTGTTTTTTTGTTTATTGATAACAAACCCTTCATGTTGTTCTGTGTAAACGTTTTCATTAAGATTATCATTTAAGAAAGCAGTTTTTACATCAATTTGATGTATTTCAAGTTTGTTAATAACTGCGATGACTATTAACATTCGTATGGAAGCTATTATTGACACCTATGAATATATATCAAAATAGTTCACATCTTTTTGTTGTCTAAAACCTTTAACAACAAGTCTAGCTTTATATTTGTCAATAATTCCATCAGATTTTATCCTCCTTTTGAAGATCCATTAGTGATATAATGGTTTAGTTCTAAGAGAAAGATTCATTAGTTCCCATGTATGATTATTCTTAATTGATTCAACTCCACTATTGACTGTCACTTTCTAATAAGAAGCTTTAAGACAAGAAATTTCCTCAATAGGTATTTTTTAAGTTTATTTTCTAACAAGTATGTTAGAAAATTCAAACCAAATATTTTGGTTGTTATTTCCTTTTTACTCCTTCTATGCTTAACTTTATCATTTTATAATTGATGATTATTACTCAAGCTAGCCTCAATTGTTCTCTTAAGTAAATAACTTTTTTGTGCTTCCCTAAACGGAAACATATCTTTAAAGAATGTATCATTCATTGATTCCATAATAATATTATGATAAATATTCTCAATAATTGATTTGTGTATAATAAATTAATATGCACTACTATTGTAAGCATATTTCATAATACACAATTCATAGTTCTAGGTTCTATCTTGATTCTTTTTTGGATCAGATACTATCATATTTGCAAGACAACCTTATATTTTGAGGTAATTGTATGAAGGTATTCTATATTTTCATACTTCTTATGGTGTTTTCTCTAGCTTCTTGTGGGGTACTTTGTTAAGTATATAATTGACAATCAGAATTGTCTCCCCTCACAAGTTCTAAAGTGCTTATGAATTTATCAACATGTCATTTATTATTTTCTTAAAGTTCGGTTCTTATATTCCACAATGCTATTTTGTTTAGGTAAATAAGGAGTGGTAGTTTGGTAGATAATATCATTTTGGGGATAGAATTCACCAAATGGTGCTTCATATTCTCTACTTTCTTCATTTCTTATTACCTTTATTTTCTTATCAAGTTGATTTTCAATTTTATTCTTGTAATGTTTAAATATTTCAAGAGACTCATCATTATCTCTAAGCAAATAGATATAATAATATCTCGTGCAGTCATCTATAACAATAATGCAATACTTTTCCTCACCTCTAGTTTGCATAAACTTTAAATCACTAATATCCGAGTGAATTAAACCTAGAGGTTCACTACTTGTTTTAATTGAATGAAAAAAAGTTTTTGTAAATTTAGATTCTACACAAACCTCACGTTTATGATTTTTCTAAAAAATTATACTTTGTAATAAATCAATATTTATTAACTTTTATATACAATTATAATTCACAATACCTAACTTGTTGTGCCATAAGTCACAAGACTCAAACAAGTAAGAAGAATTGACATCACTATCATCATCATCATCATCATCATCCATAGTTACAGTGATCCTTACATTCATTTTGAAGAAATCACATCTAAGATACCCCTATTATATGAACATTCAGCTTTTCGAGAGTACAAATTTATTACTCTCAAAAACCAACTTAAAACTATTTTTGCTCAATAATAAACCAGATATTAGTTCATCTTAATGTCAGTAACATGAAACACATTATTAAAGGTCAATTCCTTTTTTAAAAAGTCATCTTTGATATAACCTTTCCACATCTACTACTTTAAAGGTTAATGAATTTCTATATACAAGTGCTCACCATTCAATTCTTTGTAAGTGGATAATATCTTCTCTTAGGTACATATATGTATTGTTGCACCAGTGTTAATCCATCACCACTCAGGGTTTTTTATTAGATCGACTTCAAAAACAACAACAAACATGTTTATTTTTTGAAACTTCATCAATAAGTGATCAATCTCGTTGATATTGGCTTCAACAATCATTTCCCTATTTTAAGTTACTTTGTTGAGCCCTATTTCTACAATCCTTGGTTAGGTGTCTTGTCTTATTATAGATAACATATTTATCATTAAAGTTTTTTAGAAATACTTTTCTCATTCACAACAAATTTTTCTTAGGGACTGTCACACGTGTTTGACCCGAAAATAACCCAAAAACAAAACCAAAGCTAAAAACTAGATTAAACTTTCCAAAAATACAAAAACTTAAACAAAACAGATCAAACACAAAAATAAAAATAAAGAACACCCTAGAAATTGAAATGGAACCCAACACAGACTAGATTTTGTCAAAACAAAAGCACATACATGTTGGAAATCATGCAAGGAACAATAATTTAGCATCCATTCACTTTAATTTTCACTTAAAATTCACTATTTTGTCAAAATGGGTTTCGATTCAAAACCGAAACTTAAAGATTAAAATCTATTTTAAATATGTTATTGATGCAAATAAACACTAGTTTACTTGTTAATCATGTCCAGAAAAGTGTTTTGGGCAAAGAAATGGACCAAAATTGGTTCAAATCATGTAGCTAAGGTAATGTTCTTGGGAAGAACACAAAGAACCCCCTAAAAATCAAAATGAAACCTAGCAACATCTAACCCAACACAAACCAGATTTAGTCAAAAGAAAAGCACATACATGTTGAAAATCATGCAAGGAACAATAATCTAGCATCCACTCACTTTAGTTTTCACTTAAAATACATAATTTTATCAAAATGAGTTTCAGATCAAAATTGAAACCCAAGGATTAAAATCTATTATAAACATGTTATTGATGCAAATAAATATTAGATTATTTGTTAATCATGTTCAAAGAAGTGTTTTGGGCAAAGAAATGGACCAAAAAAGGTCCAAATCAAGGGTCTAAGGCAATGTTCTTCCTAAGAACACGAAGAACAATGCACATAAATCCATAAAAAAATCCAGCAAAGGCAGCCACCTTCCAGCCCATAAATGGGCACTTTTGGCTTCTAAAACATGTTTTTTTATCCCAACAAGTCACACTAACATACACGTACATATTTGAATCTAAAACATCAACAAAAAAAAAACATTAAAACACCAAAATCAATCTTGAGGTAACAAATCCAAAAAACAACAACTTAACACAACTAATATGTTCATGCAACATGAATTCAAAATTAGCTTTTTGAACCTATTTTGTGTATGAATAGGTATAACAAAGCCAGAGTAAACACCCTTGCATTAACATGCATAAGTTAAGTAAAAAACACAAATAAAAACAACATTATATGTCAAAAACAAACTTAAAACAACAACTTTTATATATATATATATATAACTTCAAAAATAACATCATTAAATGAAAAATATAGTAACATAGAGGTGAATGCAACACCATTTATTAACCATTCCAAACATCTTTTCTATGCTTGTAAACATAAACATAGAACAAAACCGAATAAAAACCAACTAAAGCAGGCCACAAGGACCTGCTTTTGAATTAGAAGAATACTTAAAACAACTACTTTTTCTTTTTGTTTTCTTTTGGAAACTTTTACCTCTCCTAAACTTGTTATCCTTTCCAAACTTAGAAAAAACATTTTCATAGCTTTCTAGGCCTTATTTTCTTATGCTAATAAATTAATATTTTTTCTCTCCTATCCTTTTCTCCTCCTCTCCTTTTTTTTCCAACTCTTTCCCTTTGATCCTAAAGGGCATTTGTAGGGTTTTTGGTGAATTTTCAATCTATTCTTGACCTTTTGATCTTAAGGGAAGGATTGTGAACCCTTAATAAGAACTCATGAGAAGCCTTCGAGTGTGAACACATGAAAAGAAATTAGATTTTTTTACACAATTATGTTTGAGCTCTAGCTAACTGAGTTGCCCGCTTTCGAGGCTTCGTCGGAACAATTTTGATGTCATTGTCACTTGAGACCACCTGAAGTTGATAAAGAGGGAGCACACCTTTCATTTAAATCCAACATTGCTTAATTTGAAGGTCTGTAGCTCCACATTTATTCATTTGAAGTTACCAACTCGATCAATCAAAACTGTCAGAGCTGACTAGTTTACTTATTTTCGAGGACTCGTCGGAGTAACTTTGACGTTAACGTCACCTGAGACCACCTAAAATTGGTAGAAGGGATGCATATATCTCATTTGAATCCAACATAGCTCAATTTAGAGGTTTGTAGATTCATTTGAAGTTGCCAACTCGATCATCCAAAACTATCGAAAACAGAGGCCAAATCGACCGAACGACGTGTCACTCACCTTCTCTTCTTTAAGTCTGAATGATGTGTCGTCTGTGTAAGATTAAGGTTTTTAATCTAGAATTTGGCAAAGTTCAATTGAGTCCATGTTCTTCTAATTGTGGCACATACACCTTTAATTACCTCTAAACTTTTAATTTCTTGCAATTTCACCCTGCCAAACTGATTTGTTAGCCTTTAAGTGGGCTACCTTTTTCATTTGGTCATTGATTATGAATTTGTGCATTTTGACCCTTAATTGACCACCAAACTTCTAATTTCTTCAATTTGGCCTCTGATTTGGTCAATTTCAGCCCTTACATTCACACGTCTTTTCCAGTTTGGTCCTTGGTTTTGGATTTCTTCAATCAAGTCCCTAATTGGCCATCAAACTTTAATATTTATGCAACTAAGCCCTTGAGGTGACCAAATCAACTCTTAAAAATTGCAATCCAATCCCTAGACTTTAATTTCTTCCAATTAAAGCCTAAATTGACTTCAAAAATCAATTTTTTCTTGCAATTAAGCCTTCAATAAATTCAATTAAACCTTGAAAAATTTGAATTTAGTCATTAAACATCCAATTTTGATCTTCTCTCCTGAAATTGAATTTTCTTTGCAAATAAAGCCTTCATTAGTCGAAAATGCACTGTCAAAATTTTCAATTTTATATATTTAATCCCCCTCAACCAATCTTCGACGATTTTCTAGGCTTTTAGGTATACTTTTCTCACTTATATATTTTTTTTATTTTCTTCTAACATTTTTTGATTTTTTTGTATTTTCTCTTTCCCTTTTTTGATTTTTTTTGTTTATGTGGGACCCGAAAAAATGGGTAACAACAGGGACTATACCAGAAGAGTAATCTATTTTTTTAGATGACTTATTTTCCTCCTCTACCTTTAGCCTTAAGGTGAGGTATTCAACTTCTATTTCTTTATTCTTATACTTAAGGTAATTCTTGAATTCTTTTCCAAAATGGTGAAAAATTTCCCATAATCACAATCACTTAGAAGAATTTACTTGTAACTATATCTTTAGCATAAGTATCATTCAAGCTGAGTTGAAACTCTTGAACGTGACTTATAACGATCTTTGAATCAACCATTTTGAATTTTATAAATTTGTTGATTATGAATTTTTCATACTAGAAACTTCAACCTTGAACTTTTTATCCAAAACTTTAAAAAATACATTTGCATTCTTGATTAAACTATACATATCATATTGTGCATTGTCCAATCTCTTCAAGATGTATTTCTTGCATATGAAATCACTATGATTTCATTTGTCCACAGCTAACACAATAATGAAATCAATTCATTATTTCATAGTTTTAGCATTTTTTCCTTCAAAACATTTTCCAAGTTCAAAGTGGTCAAATAAAATAACATTTTATCTTGTCACCTCTTGAAGTTCAATCTATTGAACTTCTCTTGTTTCTCACCATGCACCATAAAAGTTGATGGTAGAATCCTTACTACTGAAGTAGTTGCTAAAACAACATTGGTTGGAACAACTAATTATTGAGTTGATGTCATGATATATATTTATAAATAGTAGCCAAATTTTATATAATAGATTTGGCCACTTAATATATAAGAAAAATAAATATAATAATACCAAAATTTTAACAAACAAAGTTTGATAAAAAATTATAACATTATATAAATTAAACAAATATATTTATCAACAAAGTAACATAACATACACATGAATCATGTCATTATAAACTTGTTTAATCAAATTAAACACAAGGCATAATCACAGGATTGCAATAATAAATATAAATTAAACATAAAACATGTATGTAGTAAATAAAGCCTTAAGTTTGTTGTCCAAAATTCACAAATAATTAGACAAGTGAGCATATTTGTTTAGTTTATAATCATGCAATATAATAAGAATATAGTAAACTTGCAATTATACAAAAGCTAACATGCTTACTAAAAAAGTGTGTGTGTGTGTGTACATACATACATAAATATTTGCATAAAAAATTAAAACACAATCCTAATATGCATACTATCATATTCTATTTTTTACCTTTATTTTCAAAATATTTTCCAACAATAAAAAAAGTAAAAATTCAAAAAAAATATTCTTGATGCATTTCATCCATTCATTTGCCCATTATATGATTTTCGACTATTTCTCTCTTGTTTACATCTTTTTGAAAAATTCAAAACATAAAAAAATAAAAATTTTAAATTTAAAAATAAGACCAGTGAGTGAAACATAAAACAAAAATATGAGGGACCAAAGTGAAATTTGGTTACCTGCTCCTTAAGTAATTGGGGGGAAAATGACAAAAAAAATTAACTATAAATAGAGAAGGAAATTTGAGAGAGATAATGATATGTGTAGAAGGAATTTTGAGAGAGACAATGATATGTGTAAAAACCCATAGCCACTATTGAAGGAGAATAAAAAATCAAAAGGGAGAGAAGGTAGGTGTAAAAAATAGGAGAAAAATATGGAGAAAAAATAGAGTGAATGAGAGAAAAGAAAAAAAGAGAAAGAAAAATTATACAGAAAATAAAGAAAGAAAGATAGAAAAAAGAAAAAAATAAAAAATCCTAGATCATCTTCTTCCTCTCCTAAAAAAACCCTAGTTACCAAATAGTTACCACTAGCGTATTTCTCCCACCATCACCAGCAGCGGTCCCCTTTTCAGCCATCATTATCCACTACAATAGAAAGTCATTAGTTTAGTTTCTTTCCAAACTTCATTTTGTCTCCTAGTAACTCTCATTGTAGTTACCACCATTCCATCCGAGAAAAGATAGTAGTGATTAATAACCCGCACCAAGCTCCTCCATAGCCGTTGATGACAACACAACCACTACAACTTACAACCTCACACAACAAGCAGTAACAATAGCAACAACCACCAAAAAAGAAGAATAATACAAGAAAAAAAGGGAAAAGAAAGAAATAAAGAAGATCAAAACTTTGAGGGTTTCGATCTTTCTTCACAAGAAGTACTGAAGCTTATGGATAAACATGAAAAAATATAATTTAAAAATAGGGATTGTATGATTAGAAAGCTGGAACTTTAAGGATCAAATTGAAGTTTTCCATGTCAAAATTCAAATGGGATATGTTTTGTTATTCTTTGTCAAAGTTGGTTCCCTGTCTCTTAATTTCTATTTCTAACTTCAACTGGAGATTGATTTCACCAAATAGACTTTAAACGGAAAAATTATTATAACCCTCCTAAGATTTACTCGTAATTAAAATTTGTCTTCATAGTTTCATAAATTACAATTTACATTCCATAGGTTTTCTTTATAACACCTTATATTCTCACTAAATCATGCCAAAAAAAGGTCATAAAATTGTTTGAAATAATTACAAGATTGTCATTGTCATTGTCATGGCATGCATGGCATCGAATGATGAGTTTTCATCTTAGATCGAAAGGGGTTTTGGATGTGTTAGGATTAATCATAAAACTATGATTTGAAGGGTTGAGGAGTTGCCACCTAAAATTATAGTCACTAGAAAACCTATTTGTTTGTAAGAGTCTAGGTAAAGGGACTAGTTGTGTATAAGAAAGATGCATCATCCTTAGAACACCTTACCTATGGTAAACTACATTATTGATTGATTATTTTATCCTAACTTGTGCTTCTGTTCATTGATATGTCTAAGGTTCAAGAAAGACTCTCTTTAGTAAGGAGGTTCATATCTTATAGACTTGAGGTAGATCTCCCTTAGTATAGGGGTCTCTATCTCTAGGAGCTCAAGACAGATCCCTCTCAGCAAGGAAATCTCTGTTTTATTAGGTTAAAACTTAATCATTTTAAAGTCCAAATTTTAATGGTGTATTTATTTCTATTTTGTATCTTTAATACCTGGGATATACTTTACAGTGTAATTTTATACCCTTAAATATTAAAGTCCACAATTAATTCCTAACATTTTATTTTTGTTGATTCATTTAATTCAATATAGGGAATATGCATTACATTGTAAAATTCATACCTCGAATATTAATTAAACAAATTAATGTTTATGATGTTTTTGAAATTTTAGTCAAATCCTAATGGATAATAAAAAATTTGTTATGATACCCATTAATTGATTTTTGTATTTTTCAAAGTCTAATAAAAATGTAATTATTATAATTTTTTATATAAAATAAGCATGAAAACTTTTAGGATTTGACTGTATGCACACATATAAAAACACTTTTATGTATTTTTTGAACAAGGAATTTTTTATGTATTTTTCAAAAATTTTAAAGAACGATTAATCTAAAGCAAACTATAAAAGGGATAAAATAATAGTGTAGAAAAATCTTATATGCATTTAATCTTCAATTGAAACTTACAAGATAAGCTAAAACATCAAATTATAAGGAAACACAAATTTCTACTAAAGAACATTGAAGATCTAACCTAGAAATTCAACTTAAAAAACCAAAAAAAATGCAACAATAAGCCTAAACCTAGAGAAAAGCCTAAAAACCTAGAAAAAGCAACCTAAGCCTTGTAACTATAGCTTTAACATGCTCACTGTAACTTGTTTGAACTATAAAAAAAAAACAAGAAACAAACAATATATAGCAAAACAACAAGCAAATCTCATTGTCTGCAACAAGCTAAAAAATACATTTCTTTATGTGCAAACATTGTTCCATTGATTAACTCTTTCTTTTTAAAGTAAAACCTTATGCTTGCAACTTCAAACAAACCTAGCGAGCTACTTAAAACAGCTTAATCAATAACAACATCATACTTCAATATATCGACACTATTGATTAACTAAACATTAAAGCATGTAGAACAACATTTTATACTAATATTTACCACTCCATTATCATCTCTTAAACTTTACATAAGACATTAATCAAAAATGAGCATACATAAGCTAACTTATAAGGTATGATTAAACTCCTTAAAACAAACATTCATGGCATTTAAACAAGAATTTAAAAGACGGAATAAAAAGGGGGACGAGGTGTGCTCATTGAGCTACACACCAATCAAAGTTCGAAGATATACCTTGTAAGGGTAATATGATTCATTCTCTGGGTTATTTGTCCTTTCCTCTTGATTTTCAATTTATTTTCAATCTGGGAGTTGTTTTGCTTCTCTTTCTTCTTTCTTTCTCAACTTAGTACACAATTCTTATGGGGTTTCTCTTAATAAACTCTAAGGTTTTTTCCTTTTAATCCTTATATGTTTCCTTTCTTTTTTTTATGATTTCTTTTTATCCTTTCCTTAAAAATCCCCTCATTTTATAGCCTTAAAAGGACAAATGGTTATAAACCATTTGTGGGCTTGAAGGTGGTTATCCAAAACTAGATCATAAAGGATTCTTTCCCATTTTGCCTCTGATATGTTAAGAGACAATTCTTTTGTTTCCCTCTCTTTGAATCTCTAACAAACTATTAAAGCTTCTAGAAAAAGTTAGGAACTTCATAACTGAAACTTGGTCGAGATGGTTGATTGGGTTCGTTGTAAATGAGATATTATTCAACTAGGATCAAACCATGCTTGATTTGGTGGCTTGTAGCTTTTCCACCATCGATTCAAGGTTAGGTGTAACACTATCAAATCTTACTAAGCAAACAAGGTTATCTTGGGACAAGAAGTTGAAAGCTTCCACGTGGCAAGTGAGGCAAAACGTTGAAAATTCCTTGTAGAGGGGAAGCTCTGCTATCAAATGGTGATGGTTGGATCCCATGAGGTGGTAAGAAATGTCAAATTCATTTACCTGAAAGTGACACCCCGAACATCTTTTGTCTGATGAGAAAAATGATAAAAAAAGATAGGTGATGAGTCATCCAGTTTTCTCATTAAAAATAAGTGACATGTTGTCTATTGAAACCCTAAAAATTAGGGTTTTTTAATAGGAATTTTATAAATTTTAATTTGGTCCTTATTTTTTCAATTTCAACACACCCCTAATTGACCCTAAAACTTATCAATTATTGCAATTGCACCCTTGAAAACCTAGATTTAAATCCTTTAAGTTGAGCACATTATACACTTTGGTCCTTGGTTTATAGATTATGCAATTCGATCCTTATTAACCATCAAACTTTTAATTTTTTTCAAGTACACCCCTGATTTGATTAATTTCAATCCCTGAACTTACACACCTTATGCACTTTGATCCTTGGTTTTAGGGTTCTTCAATTTGGTCTTTAATTGACTCTTTAACTTGATCTTCTTGCAATTTCACCATTGATTTCATCCGATTAAGCATGTAAAAAATAAATTTGGTCCTCTAAAATTTCAACCTTTTTAATTAAATCCAAATTAGGGTTCCAAACTTATTTATTCACCAATTAAGTCCTTAATAAAATTAATTTGACCAATTAAAAGTCTAATTAAGTCCCTACACATAATTAATTCTTTTAACTTTGGCCTAAATTAATTTTTAAACTTAACTAAGTCTTTAATTAAACCCATGATTAAATCAAATAAGTCTATCAAAATTTAATTAAGTTCTCAAACTTAATTTTTATACAAATTCGTCAAATATTCACTTAACCTTTTCAGCCACAATCACCATCAAGTTCCTCTATCTTTTACGCATAGTTCTATCACTCTAGCAACCATTTCCAGCCAACACTCTTCTCTCACTCTGGCCACCATTTCCAGTCACCATACCATTAAAAAACAATTACTCACCACCATATTCTCCCTCTTTTCCACTATAAGAATTTCAGCAGATGCACACGACCACTATATTGCATATATACATACACACTGCCACTGCTTTTCCCTCTTATAAACACAACTAACAAGTGCATGCACGTACACACACACACACACACAACATAATTTATCCATTTCTACACTGCCAACAAGCACACAAACATTACCAATAAGCACACGCACACACATAACAACCATAATTTATCAATTTCAACATTGTCAAGAATCACACACATAGTGCCAATAAACTATAATTACAGAATCCAAACCACACTGCCATCATAACAAGAACACACATTGACCATGTTCTTTTGTTGATTTTATAGCCATATTATCAATGACACGATCAAAGAGTTGATGTCTTATCCCAAGTGCAAGAGTGTCACAGTAATAAATAACCCGGCAAGACCGGGGT